>ENA-OQCO01000505-OQCO01000505.1-human-gut-metagenome-genome-assembly--contig:-NODE-505-length-21020-cov-1.350548_pt1 | contig 21020 bp, 24 predicted proteins | sample MGYA00242500_ERZ504582 | MGnify/ENA primary metagenome ERZ504582 (study PRJEB26092, sample SAMD00036346) | human gut metagenome | host: Homo sapiens | study: EMG produced TPA metagenomics assembly of...
CGTCAGTATCCTGCGAAAAAATGTCTTGCGCAACGCAAAAATCCCTCGCTGCCGGTCACATCATGAGTTTTCAGATACACCCTAGCTTTGCGTTCAAAATTTGCAGAGCAGCACGAATTTGCCGCAGAAGTTACGAATCGCTGAAGATTTCCGTAAAAACAGTATATCAGAAAAGGCATACGGACTGATGTTGAGGGAGGCAGAGTCCGTATGCCTTTTATTTATTTGACAGACGCCGGGAGAGATCTCCCGGCGCTGTACAGGAAAGGGTAGGAACGTGCTTAGAACATGGCCTTCATTGCCTCGTACAGGCCGTCGGCGTCCATGCCGTTGCGGGCGTAGAGGAATTCGGGGTTCGCGATCGGGACGAAGTAGTCCGGGCAGCCGCGGCTGACCAGCTTGCAGGCGATGCCTGCCTCTGCGATGCACGAGCCGACCAGCTGGCCGAGGCCGCCGAGCAGGTTGTGGTCCTGCGCCGCGACGACGCGGCCGGTCTTTGCGGCATCAATGACGGCCTGCTTGTCGAGCGGCTTGATCGTGAACATATCGACGACGCGGATCTCCTTGCCCAGCTCATCGTGGATGCGCTTGGCGGCTTCCATGGCAAAGTGGACCATGATGCCGGTGCAGATGAACGCACCGTCGTCGCCCTCGCGCGGGATGAGCGCCTTGCCGATTTCGTATTTTGTATCCTCCGGATACAGGGAGCTTGTGGCCTCGCGGCCAAGGCGGATGTAGACAGGGGCGTTCAGCTCCATCGCCGCCTCCAGCAGCTTTGCGATCTGGAACGGGTCGCCCGGCTCGAGAACCGTCATGTTGTTGCAGGCGACCATGAGCGCGGAGTCCTCCAGCGCGCAGTGCGTGCAGCCGGAAGCGCCGTTGGAATAGCCTGCGCCGTTGCCGATGATGACGACCGGCAGCTTGGAATAGCAGATATCGGTGCGCACCTGCTCATAGCAGCGCATGGACGCGAACGGTGCGAACGCGAAGGCCAGCGGGCGGAAGCCCTCGTGGGCAAGACCGGCGGAGACGCTCATCAGGTTCTGCTCGGCAATGCCGACGTTGTAGCAGCGGTCAGGATATTTTTCCTTGAACGCCTGAATGCGGGAGGAGGTATCGACGTCAGCGGTCAGAACGAGCATATTGTCATACTCGCCGCCGAGCGTGGCCAGGCACTTGCCGACAGCGTCGCGTGCGCTGGTCATTATGGTCATGTTCAGGGTCATGTTCATTTCGCCCTGCAGCAGCTTGTCCTGCGCTTCACTCATGCTTCCGCACCCCACTTTCTTTCATATGCTTCGGTGATCTCGGCCTTTGCCTTGATCCAGTCGGCCTCGTTGACGCAGCCTGCGTGCCAGGAGACGTTGTTCTCCATGAAGCTGACGCCGTGGCCCTTGACGGTCTTGCCGATGATAACGGTCGGAACGTCGGAATCAGGCGCGGGCAGCGCGTCGATGGCGTCGAGGATGGCGTTCATGTCATGGCCGTCGATGGTGACGGTGTTCCAGCCAAACGCGCGCCATTTGTCTGCGAACGGTTCCAGTGCCATGTATTCCTCGGTCGGGCCGTCGAAGGACATGCCGTTGCGGTCGACGAAGACGACCAGATTGCCGAGCTTATACTGGTGGGCGTACATCGCCGCCTCCCAGATCGAGCCTTCGCCGCACTCGCCGTCGCCGACGACGGTGTAGACGCGGCTGCTTGAGCCCTTGCGCTTCAGCGCGGTGGCCATGCCGCAGGCGACAGGGAAGCCGTGGCCGAGCGAACCGGTAGACACGTCGACATACGGGTTTGCGAGGTTGCACGAGTGCATGCCGAAGCGGCCAAAGTTGGTGGCGTATTCCTTGTAGATATCTCCGACGTCATAGCAGCCGATGGCGGCCTGACTGAACGAGGTGACGGCTGCCGCGTGGCCCTTGGACAGGACGAAGCGGTCGCGGCCCTCCCAGTGCGGATCCTTGACGTCATAGTGCATTGCATACTGCCAGATGGCGGTCATCATATCGCAGACAGACAGGTCGCCGCCGATATGGATGAGCGTTTGATGCGCCAGATCCAGAAGCCGGATCTTCGTCGTCAGGGCAGCCTGCTCCATGCGATGGACTAAGGCTTTCTCTGCCATGTGAAAACTCCTTTCAGCTTGTGGTTGCGGGGGGATTATTCGGCTTTTTCCTTGAGCTTGGCAAGGATCTCGTAGTAACGCTCACGGTTGAGCTTGTAGAACAGGAAGACAACGCCGACGACGATACCGATGACGCCGGGGACCCAGGTGAAGAAGCCGTTGATCCAGAACAGGACGTCGCCGTTCTGCGTCTGGTTGGCGGCGAAGCCGAGCGCGGCCAGAACAGCGCCGACACCGGCAGTGGAGATGGTCATGCCGAGCTTGTTCGCGAAGTGGCAGAGGGAGACGGCAAACGCGGAGGCGCGGATACCGGTCTTATACTGGCCGACCTCGATGGTATCGAGCATGCAGGCGTAGACCGCAGCCATGATCAGACCGTTGAAGTAGCCGCTGACACCGGCGAAGATGTAGAACAGCAGGGGATTGGTACCGGCGTTGATGAAGTTCATCGCGACAAACAGCGCGCCGGAGCCGATTGCGCCCAGAGCGACGATCCGGCCCTTGTTGCCGCACTTCTCCATGAGGATCGGGGCCGTGAACGGGCCTGCGATACCGCAGCCAATGGCGATCAGATTATAGATCGTAAAGAGGTTGGTGTTGCCGGCATAATAGGTGAAGTAGTACATCATGACGCCGCTGCGGCCGTACATGTAAATACCGCAGACGAACTGGCCGAACATGACCATGAGCAACGGGCCGTTCTGAATGACGAAGCGCCAAAGATCCTTTGCGGGCAGCTTGGTGCTCTTCTGGGGCTCGACGACCTCCCTGGAGTTCCGGTACAGCAGGACTGCAAACAGCAGGCCGGGGACAGTGAAGATAATGGCAGCGGTGAAATATGCTTTGTCCTGCGCCATACCGCCGGACATCAGCAGGTTGATGAGCGGCAGCCACAGAACCGTCAGCAGCCAGAACAGCAGCTGGGATGTGCCGAGGCGGTAGCCGTAGAGCGAGCCGCGGTCGTCCGTGTTCTGCGTCATAGCGCCGCCGAGCGAGCCGTAGGCGATATGATAGGCCGTGAAGAAGACCATGTACAGGCAGTACACGATGGAGACGACGGTGATCTTGACGGAGGTCGACCAATGGCCGATCGGCAGCCAGAGCAGGATGTTCGACAGCGCGAACGGAACCATCATCCGAATCAGCCATGGGCGGTACACGCCCTTGGGCGAACGGCTCTTGTCGATGATAACGCCGATGACGGGGTCGTTAATGGCGTCCCAGAGCTTGGACAGGGACATAATGGCGGTGACTGCTGCCATGGGGATCAGCAGGGTATCGGTCAGGAAGGCCATGAGGAAGGCGCTGATCATACCATAGGTAATGGTATTGAGATAGTCGCCCATGCCAAACAGAACCTTCTGCTTGACGCTCAACCGGGATTCCTTGACCTCGGTTACAGTTTGCTTATGTTCCATGTTGTATCCTTTCTATCTCTTCTTTTTTGTTTGAACGGAAATCGGATGGAGCCATCAGCGCTGGCAGTCGACGATGATCTTATTGCTCTTGGATTCCAGGAATGCGTTAAAGATCTCAACGCCGTCGCTGAGCTTCATTTCACGGTTCGCGATCACGTTCAGATTCATTCTCGGGATGAGGTCGATGACGCGCGGATAGTTGTAGATCGTGGTGAAGACGGTCTGCAGGCGGCCTTCCTTTATGTACAGGTCGTACAGGTTGAGCGGCAGCTCATAGTCCATCGGGAATACGGCGAAGTAGACGACCGTGCCCTTGTTGGCCAGCAGCTTCGGCAGCAGCGGAGGCGGCGGCGGGAACGCCGGAAACGTCGAAGATCACGTCGTAGCCGCGGCCGTTTGTGATCTCCATCGCGCGTTCTTTCAGATCCTCATTCTTCGGGTCGATGACATACTGTGCGCCGAGCTTCAGAGCCGTCTCACGCTTTTCTGCGATGGGATCGGAAACGGTGACGTTTGCGCCGCCCTTGAGCAGGAGCATGTTGAGGATGATGGAGCCGATCGCGCCGCAGCCCTGCAGCAGCACGTTGTCGCCGATTTTGATGTCGGCCAGATCCATGCCGTCCATCGCGGAGGCCATCGGCTCTGCGAGGCAGTAATACTTCGGGTCGATGGGGCTGTTCTTCGGGATCTGGAAGACCTGCTCGCAGACGGCGGTGCAGTATTCGGTGAAGCCGTGAACGAAGGAGCCTGCGATCGGATGCTTACAGAAGATGTCGTGGCCGCGCTTGCATTCGTCGCAGCAGCCGCACGGTGCGGTGCAGTTTACGACGACCTTGTCGCCGACGGCAAAGCCGTTTTCCGTGGCGCGGGGATTGACTTCGACGATCGTGCCGCAGAGCTCATGGCCCATGATCCAGGGTGCGGGCATGCCGTACAGACCCATCGTGACGATGTGCACGTCGGTCGCGCACATGGCGCAGTAGTCGACGCGGATCTTCATATCGTCGGTCGGCAGAAGCTGCGGTTCCGGGATGTCCAGAAGCTCACATTTGCCGGGTTCGATGACTTTTCTTCCGTCCATTTTCGCCTGTGTTGTGTAAACGAGAGCTTTCATGTTCTTTTTTCCTCCAACAAGTTTTTTTACATATGGTGGTCTGCTGTTTCCATGATAGCGAATCAACCGGGGCTTTGCGCTTTAATATTTCAACCTTTTCCCACCCAAAAATACAAAAGCGCGTCAAAATATGCCGGTGGTTTTTGTGCATATTCACAATTTTGCATACGACATTGTGAAAAAAACATGGTGGAAGTGCGAAAATTATACCTTGATGGTTTGAATTTTGCATTGGATTGTCGGAAGTAAAATAATATACATATTTGGGGTGAGATTCAGACAGAAACAGAGCAAATCCAACAAAAAGCTTGGCATTGCGCGCGAGCTGTGATAAAATATCTGACATCAGCAAAAAAGCAACGGGAGGCTGTCATGATTCAGGTCCTGATTATTTCATCCCTGTATTCGCAGACGCAGCATCTGCGCCGCATCCTTCTGGGGCAGGCCGGGCACATTCAACTGTGCGGAACGGCGGACAACAGTGTGCTCGGAATGTCGCTGATCGAGTCGCTGCACCCGGACGTTGTGATCATGCCGGTGCATATGACCTTCTGGAACCCGGAGGATCTTATCAATTATCTGCTCCCGCGCGGAATCTGCCCGCGCTTCGTCCTGCTGTCCGACGGGTCGGAGGCGGTCATTGAGGGCGCGGCTGCGGTCAAGGTGCAGCAGCTGCTGCCGGACGCCATGCCCTCGGATGCGATGCTCCTGCACGCGGTCGAGGAGGCCGGACGCCTGCAAAAGCACGAAACGGGCGCAGTCCGGCCCCCGGAAAACGAATATGTCCAGCACAGTCTGGAGGTCATGGAGCTGCTGATGGGCCTTGTGCCGGTCGGCACGGGGGTCTGCGCAGCAGCAGTTCGGGCGGCTGCACGTGGGCAGCCAGGACTGCTGGATCCTGCTCGGCTCCCAGCCGGACGGCAGCCGGGGCCAGGCCTTTCCTCCGACTATGCCGCGCTGGAATCGTTTTTTGCGGAGCTGACCGAGCTGCTTCGCCCGCTCGGAAACACGGATATCTGCATTTACCGCGACCAGAACCTGTGCATCCTGCTCGCCGGTGGGCAGGATGCGGAGCCGGACTGGGCGCTCTGGGCGGGGAAGATCAACGCACTGGCCGCGCATCACGCGCTCGGGCAGATGACCTTTGATATTTCCGACGTACCGCTGCCGCTGCCGCAGTGGCACAATCAGTGCCGCCAGCTGCTGGAGCTGCGCAAGCTGCGCTTCTTCTTCTCGCCGCTCTGCCTACAGCCGAAGATGGCGTTTTCCTACCGCGTGCCGGTCACGCAGCAGCTGCTGCACGAAAAGCTTTCGGCGCTTTCGCTGAGTATGCAGGATGCGCGGCAGCTGGAAGCGCTTGCGATCCTGCGGGAGCTGCAGGACATGGTCAGCCACAGTATGTCGGATGAGGTCTGCTCGTTTGTCATGACGCAGCTGACGGTTCAGATGTATTCCCTCAGCAGCAGCTTCGGCGTCGATCTCGCGCTGACCCCGCTGCTGGGCGCGCAGCGTCCGGCGACGGTCGAGGCCATGTTCACCATCTGCCGCGAACAGATGACCGCGCTGTTTTCCAGCATCCGCAATCTGCGCACGACGTCCAACAGCGCCATCGACGAGGTCTGTCGCTTCGTTACGCAGAACCTTGCTGAGCCGCTGACGCTGACGGTCGCGGCGGAGTATGTCCATATGAACCCGGCCTATCTCAGCCGCGTGTTCAAAAAGGAGACAGGACAGGCCTTCAATGCCTATGTGAGCGAGCAGCGCATCCGCCGCGCCAAGCAGCTGCTGCAGACGAAAGACCGCATCATTGATATTGCCGGAAACGTCGGCTTTGAAAACTCCAAATATTTCAGTCAGGTATTCAAAAAACGAACGGGCATGACGCCGCAGGAGTACCGCGCAGCCATGCAGAAGGAGGCAGAATTATGATCCGGTCGCTTCGGATGCAGCCGAACCGGAAGCTGTATTTCAAGGAGGTTCCCATGCCGCCCACGCCGGGGCCGGGCGAGGTGCAGGTCAGAATAGCGTTCGCGTCGATCTGCGGCTACGATATGATGATGCTGCGCGGAACCGCGGCGTATCCGCTGAACGGCTATCTCGGTCACGAGGGCTCCGGCGTCGTGACAGCGGTGGGCGAGAATGTCCGTGCGCTCCACCCGGGCGACCGCGTGACGATCAACCCGTATGAGCCCTGCGGCCTGTGTGACGCCTGCCGCAGCAACAGACCGGAATACTGTACGAACCCCAGCGTCGGCTATGCCGATCTGATGACGGAGTATCTGAATATCCGCCAGCAGCAGGTCTTCCGCCTGCCGGAGCAGGTGAGCCTGCGGGCTGGAAGCCTGATCGAGCCGCTGATGATGGCCATGCACGCCGTAGGCAAGGCGCGGCTCGGCTACGGCAAGCGGGTCATTCTGCTCGGCTGCGGGGCCATGGGCCAGATCATCCTCAAGCTTGTGCGGCAGCACCCGGTCGGGCAGATCGTCGTGGTCGAGCCGGTCGCGGAAAAGCGGGAGGCGGCGCTTCGCTTCGGCGCGGACGTTGTGATCGACCCGAATACACAGAGCGTCGTGACCGAGGCGCTGACGCTGAGCGGCGGAATCGGCTACGACGCGGTCATCGAGGCCAGCGGCGACCGGAAATCGGCGGCGATCACCATGAATCTTGTCGCGCGCGGCGGCTCCGTCGTGTTTTTCGGGCTTTACGGGATGGACTATAATCTGGAGCTGAATCTGTTCACGCTCTTCTGGAAGGACGCGACGCTCTCCGCCGTCTGCGTGCCGAGCGGACAGTTCCCGGCGGCTATCGCCATGGCGCGCCAGCTGAAGCTGGAAGAGGTCATTTCCTGTGAGCTGCCGTTTTCCAAAGGAATCGAGGCGTTCCGTGAAAAATCCAGCGGCCGCGAGGCCAAGGTCATGCTGCGCTTTGAACAGGAGAGATCCATATGCTGACACTTGCACCATTTACATTCTGCGCCAATAACGTTCCGGGCACGGACCCGATCCGCGCCATGGACATGGCCCGCCGCTGCGGGTTCCATACGATCGAGCTGTCCGCCATCGACGGCATCAGCGAGCAGATCGTCGCAGAGCGCGTTTCACCGGAATACGTTATGCAGATCGAGCGGGAGCTGCAGAAGCGCGATCTGCAATGCACCGCGCTGTCGGCGCACTGCGACATGACGGACGAGGCGCAGTTCGCGCGTCTGCTGAAAAAGATCGAATTTGCCGGGCAGATCGGCGCGCAGCTCGTCAATACGCGCTGCGCCCCGAAGACTCGGTATGATGTGTTCCTAGAGCACGTTAAACGGGCGGCGGAACTGGCTGACCGTTAGTGGTATGCGGCTGGGGCTGGAGTCCTACGGCGATATCGTCGGCCCGGCAAGCGAATGCGGCGGCGTGTTCGCGGAGCTGGATCTGCCGCACGTCCAATATACCTATGATCCGGGAAATACCTACCGCTTCTGCCGGGGCGAGATCCGGCTGGACGAGGATCTGCAGAACGCCTCCGTGCCGGTCGCGTATCTGCACATGAAGGACGGCAGCATCCACGACGGCTATATCTGGAACGAGCCGATCGGGCAGGGCGTGTTCCCATATCCGGCCATGCTTGCCGCGCTGGAACGGCAGGGCGGAACGCTTGGCTGCGCGCTGGAAATGCCTATGAGCTTCTGCGTCAGCGTGCGGGATCTGTCCTTCCGCTTCCTGGAGCCGTCGGACGAGCAGCTTTACGCACAGATCATGCAGTCGGTCGAATATGTAAAGACGCTTGCCCATGTAACAATGTAAAAAAACAGCTGCCTGCAGGCCCGAAGCGCCGCAGGCAGCTGTTTTTATGGCTTTTAGGAATACAGCAGCTCTTTGACAGACTAATGCGCAGCGCCTTGCCCATGCGGGGCAGGCGCTGCGCATATCATTTTGTTCGTTATCCGTTCAGAACTCGCAGATGCGCGTGAGCAGGACGAGGCACTGCTCGAGCGTCATGTCCTTTTTCGGCTCAAAGCCCTTCGTTGTGCCGTTCATCAGATCATACTGCGTCATCATCGCGACGGCCTCTCTGGCCCAGTCGGAAATGGAGGCGCTGTCGGGATAGCGGTCGAGCATCGACATATCAGCCTCAAAGACCACGTTCGACTGCCGCAGAAGACGCAGCAGCACCGTCGCGGCCATCTGGCGCGTGACCATGGAGGTCGTGTCAAAGCTGCCGTCGGCGTTCGGCTGCATTACGCCGAGCTGCTGCACAACGGCGACCGGATCGGATACGTCCTCGACCAGTCCGAGCGTTCGCGCGGTGTTCGCCGCGAGGCGGGGCAAGGGCCTTGCGTGTAATGGCGGACTGATAGCTGCCGTCGGCCAGCATGGTGATGCCGTAGACGTCCGCGTGCGAGACAAGCTCCGCGGCCCAGCTGGACGGCGTTCCGGTGATGCTGGATATGCCGCTGCCCCATGCATAGATCGTGGATACGTCGTCGGATACGGGCTGCGGCTCCTCCGCCGCAGGCGCTGCGGCAACAGGCTCCGCTTCTCCGGCGGGCGCTGCGCGTCCGGCGCTGGAGCACATGGTATAGAAGGTATAGCACCCGCCGTCATAGGGGATCCTGCGGTTCACACCGGCCTTGCCGTCCCAGACCCAGTTCTGCTCGAACAGCGTGACGGTGCCGCCCGCATCGTCGACGGATTTGACGATGGCATAGTGGTTGCCGTAGCGCTCCCGCGCCTCGGCCGGGAGGCATAGGCGATATCGCCGGGCTGCGGCGTGTATGTAACCTCGAACCAGTAGCCCGACGGGCTGGCAGCGGTGATATCGCCGCTGTTCGTGAACACGGTCACGCCGTAAACGGCGCTGTAGAACCGTTCGATCAGCTCGTTGCAGAACGGCGTCGCACCTGTCTCATTATAAAGCGCGTCCACGCCGCAGAAGGTATCGGCGGCAAAGCCCTCGCCCACGATCGTGACGTAATCCAGATCAATGGTCGCCTCGGCGGCCAGCGCCGGTACGGCCAGCAGCGTCAGGCATAACATGACTGCCGCCAGACGGCGGAATTTCTTCTGCATACAAAATGCCCTCTTTCGTTCGATAAACTAGTTTGAATTGTAACAGATTGTAACCAATAAGTCAACCATTTTTTTGCGCCCACTGGAAAACCTGCCTGCAGATGTGGTATAGTATAAAAAGTTCCGAACAATGGAGGCATTTGCTTGGAAAACTACTTTCATCTGAACATGGACCGGCGCGCGGTCAACCAGATCAGCGCGCTCGGTCTTGCGCACTGCGGCGACGCGGTGTTTGAGCTGCTGGTGCGGAGCTTCCTCTGTGCGTCCGGCAAGGCGCTGAACGGCAATCTGCACCGTGCGACGGTCGACCTCGTCTGCGCTCCGGCGCAGGCTGCGCGGGCCGAGCGTATGCTCCCGCTTCTGACAGAGGAGGAGCTGGCCTTTTACAAGCGCGGGCGCAACGCGCACGTGCATCAGGTGCCGAAAAACGCCACCTATGCGCAGTATGCCAGAGCCACGGGGCTGGAATGCCTGTTCGGCGCGTTATATCTCACCGGCCAGCTCGACCGGCTGAACGAGCTTTTTATCCTGACCATGGAGGAATCCCATGCCATTTGACGCATTTTTCCTCACGGCGGTCCGTCGTGAGCTGGAGGGCAGTCTGACCGGCTGCCGCATCGATAAGGTCCAGCAGCCGCAGCGCGACACGCTGATTCTGTCCATGCGCGGTGCGGCTGGTGGCGGACGGCTGCTGCTGACGGCCTCGCCCAATCATCCGCGCATCCACCTGACGAACGAGCCCGCCGAGAACCCGGCGCAGCCGCCCATGTTCTGTATGCTCCTGCGCAAGCACCTGACAGGGGGCCGTCTCGTGTCCATGCAGCAGCCGGAGATGGAGCGCCTGCTCGACCTCACCTTCGACTGCACCGACGAGATGGGAAGCCCCACGCGCAAGCACCTGATCCTGGAGATCATGGGCCGCAACTCCAACCTGATCTTAACGGGCGAGGACGGCCGCATCGTCGACTGCCTGCGCCGCGTCGACTTTGAAATGAGCGAAAAGCGGCAGGTTCTGCCGGGCCTTTACTACCATCTGCCGCCCACGCAGGGCAAGCGCGACCCGTTTGCCGTCACGGGAGAGGAGTTGGCCGCGCTTTTGTCTGCACAGACCGCGCCGAAGCGTCTTGACGGCTGGCTGCTGGATACCTTCGGCGGCCTCTCGCCGCTTGTGTGCCGGGAGCTTGCGTTCCGCCTGACGGGCGATCTGGATACCGACCTGTCCGCGCTTTCGGCAGAAGAAAAAACAGCGCTGGCAGCGCGTCTGCTTGCCGCCTTCGCGCAGCTTCAGACCATGCCGCCGCAGCCCATGCTCCTGTATCGCGACGAGCGCCCGTGGGACTTTACCTGCCTGCCCGTGACGCAGTACGGCGATTTTATCCGGCAGGAGCCGTATGACGCGTTTTCGCAGCTGCTCGACCGGTTCTATGCCGCGCGCGACCGCGCAGACTCCATCCGGCAGTCATCGCAGGCCATCCGCAAAACCGTCTCCAATCTGCACGCACGCACGGCACGCAAGCTGGAGAACCAGCGTAAGGAGCTTGCCGCGACCCATGACCGCGAGCGCCTGCGGCAGCTCGGCGATATCCTCACGGCGAACCTCTACGCCATCAGGCGCGGCCAGACGAAGCTGCGCGCCGCTGACTTTTACGACCCGGACATGAAGGAGATCGAAATCACCCTCAACCCGGCCATTTCCCCACAGCAGAACGCGGCGAAATGCTATAAGGACTATCAGAAGGCCAAGAATGCCGAAAAAATTCTGACAGAACAGATCGCAAAGGGTGAGCAGGAGCTTGCGTATCTGGCAAGCGTCCTCGACGCGCTCACGCGTGCGGAGTCCGCACGGGATCTGCAGGAGATCCGGGCTGAGCTTGTCTCCGGCGGCTATCTGCGCGAGACAGACCGCAAAAAGCGCATGAAGCTGCCGCCGAGCCGCCCCATGCGGTTCATGTCGTCTGACGGTTTCCCGATTTTGTCGGCCGCAGCAACCGGCAGAACGACGAGCTGACGACAAAGCTGGCGGCCAAAACGGACATCTGGCTGCACGTCCAGAAGATTCCCGGCAGCCACGTCATCATCGAAGCGAACGGCCGGACGCCGCCCGATCGGACGGTGACGGAGGCGATGCAGCTTGCGGCGTATTATTCGCAGGCCCGCGACGGCCAGAACGTGCCGGTCGACTATACGCCGGTGAGATTTGTCAAAAAGCCTGCGGGCGCGAAGCCCGGCATGGTGATCTACACAACGTACCAGACCGCCGTCGTCACGCCGGACGCGGCGCTGTGTGAACGGCTGAAGGAGAAGGAATGATGGAAGAGCGGCACTACGCATTTTTTCAGAACCGGGACTGCGAGTATTTCCCATGCCATGAGACAAAGCACCCGGAGGATTTCAACTGCCTGTTCTGCTACTGTCCGCTCTACGCGCTCGGACGCGGCTGCGGCGGCAATTTCCGCTATACGGAGAACGGGATAAAGGACTGCTCCGGCTGTCTGTTCCCGCACCGGAGGGAAAATTACGACCGTGTGATCGCCCGCTTTATGGAAATCGTCAAAAAAATGCAGGAAGGCGAGTGAAGTGCTGCCGGGTTCGGATTCTACTGCTTCTGGCTATGCACCGCGAACTTTTCTCGCAAAAAACCGGCACTCTACTGCCCGTAGAGTGCCGGACTTCGTTTTGTAGACCGGCGGGAACGAACCCGGAGAGCGTTTTGGGGCAGGAATCGGGAGACTTTTTCCCGCCATGCGGCTACACTGGAGATACAAACAGGCAGGAGGGATCCCCATGAAAAATCTGAAGATCTTCGGCGACTCCATCATCAAGGGCGTCACCTATAACGGCCAGAGCTATCACCTGTGTCAGGAGCATGATTTCGACACGCTGCGTGCGCAGGGCGTCACCGTGGAAAACAACGCAAAAATGGGCGCGACCATCGACGCGGGACTGAAGCAGCTTGACCGGAAGCTCGGCTCCTGCGATGGCGATACGACGGTGCTGTTCTGCTTCGGCGGCAACGACTGCGATTACGACTGGAAGGCCATCTCGGAGGATCCGGACGGCGAGCATCTGCCGCACACGCCGTCGGAGAAGTTCATCGACCAATACTGCACGGCCATCCGCAAGGCGCAGAGCGCCGGGGCCCGTGTGGCCATGACGAGCCTGCCGCCGCTGGAGCAGGAGCGGTATTTCTCCTTTATCACCAGAGGCCTGAGCGCGGAAAATATTCTGCACTGGCTGGGCGATACGGACCATCTGTACCGCTGGCAGGAGTATTATAACGCCATGGTCGCGCAGCTGAGCCGCGCGTTCGGCTGCCGTCTGGTCGATCTGCGCGCGGAGTTCCTGAAAAGCCGCGTCTTCCCGACGCTCATCGGCGCGGACGGTATCCACCCCACGCAGGCTGGTCACGACCTCATCCACCACACCGTCCAGTCTGCGCTGGCGTATTGATCGGCGCACCGGGGAGCAAAAGCCGCCTCTTTTTATCATGCAGCGCATGGTAAGAAGAGGCGGTATTTTTGAAGAACATGACGTGGGGCTTCGCTGCAAGATCCGGATGAAGCGGAGGACAGCGCCTGGCAGAGAAGCTTTGCGCCACGCGCTTTGGACTTGGGGCAATACGGACAGGCGGCTGGGCTGCACTTCCCCGGAAATTACAAATTGTTTCCGCAAGTTCACATAATCACAAAAAGAGCGCATTTTGATGGAGGAAACGGGAAAAACATATTCAAAATAAGCAAAACTGTCCATTGACGAATGCGGCAGAATCCGCTATTATGGTGACGCTGGGACAGCGACTACGATCTCCCAGAAGGAGGAACTATGAAAAAGCTGATTCTCGTGCTGGCCGCGGCGCTGGCGCTTTCGCTGCTGTGCAGCTGTGCAAAGCCGCTTCCGGAGGAGCCTGTACAGGCTGACCCGGAGCCGGAAGCGCCCGCTGAGGTACACGTCACGACATTTACTGCCGATATTCTTTCATCCGGCGGCGGTACGCTGACGGTTCGCCCTGCAGACAAAGACTCGTCGTTCGGTTCTGCGGACACGGTCACGGTCGCGCTGGCCGACGGGCTTGTCCCCACCGGCGCGGACGGCTGGCCCATTTCTGTGTCCGAGCTGACGCAGGCACTTCAGGTGGATATCACGTATCTCGGCGGCGTTGAAACGTCTGACCCGCCGCAGGTGCTGGCGGTCGCCATACGCGTCGTCCCGTCGGAGGAGCCGGTCGAGGACACGACGAATACGGTCACAGACCCGCAGCCGGTCGAGCCAGTCCCGTCTGAGCCTGAGGCGGAGCCGTTTGCCCCGGTCGAGCTTCCTGCGCAGGATCCGGTTCCGGCTGAGATCCCCTATGACGGCATCACGCTTTACGGCTTCCAGAGCATCCGCACCGAGATCGTCCGCAGCGGCGAGGCAGATCTGGACGGCTGCGGCACGCCCGAGACGGTGCAGCTGCTGCGCATCTGGGACCAATATGACCAGCAGTCGTTTGTGCTGCGCATTCAGAAGGGGTCGGACGTGTTCGACACCGGCTTTGAGGAGCCGGATGTGTCCTATCCCGCCAGCTTCAACGCACACATCTGGCTGGCTGATCTGGACGCGGACGGCTATCCGGAGGTCTATTTCAACGGCAATATGAACGGGGGATCAGTATGTGCTGAATGTCTGGTCGATGAAGACCGGGACGCCGGAGCTGATCCCGTTTGAGGACCAGATCTATTTGGAGGCCGCGATCATCGGCGTCTCCGATAACAGCCTCCAGCTTGAGAGCACGCAGAATGTGCTCGGCTCCTACAGCGCCATCCGTGCCTATGCCCTGCACGACGATGTGCTGACGCCGCTGGGCGATGCGTGGCAGATCGTTCCCGCGAATACGAGCTATTCCCGCCTGTCCGTTGTGCGGGATATTCCCGTCACGCTGGACGACGGCACGGAGTCCGTCTTCGGCCCCGGCACGGTTTTGCAGGTCACGGGAACGGACGGCAAGAGCTTCGTCGACGTGATCACAAGCGACGGCGTGACCGGACGCATCGCAATCGAGCAGCCCGCGGGGGACTGGCAGTGGTATATTGACGGCGAATCGGAGCTGGAATACTTCGAGCTGGTTCCGTACGTCGGATAAATCAGCGGTTCTGACCGCTTGCGGTTTTTGGAAGATTCCTGTATAATCAAAAAGGGCGCTGCGGGATCCCGCAGCGCCCTTTTGAAACTGGTTGGTTTGGTTGTTTGTGTAAAAGCGGCCGGTCATGCTGCCATCGCATCCGCTCCTTTCGGTGTGAGATGTTGATTAAATATCAATCTGTAATTTATTATACGCTAAATTGTAACTATTTCAAGGCTTCAAATCTGAAGAATCTGTGAAGAATGGAGAATTGAGCTATGGGAGAGGAAAATAAGAACTGGTTCGCCCGCCACCGCACGGCGGTGTTCGGCATTGCGGTTGCAGTGCTGATTTTAAATCTTGTGGTGCTGGTCGCGGTACCGACGCAGACGCCGGTCGAGCTTTCCCAGACCGTCACGGAATACGCGCTGGCCGACGAGGCATTTGCACAGGCGCACACGCTCACGCTTACCGGCACGCTGACGAAAAGCGTGCTGCACAGCAATCTGTTTCACGGGACGCTGACGATCTCCGGCCTTGACGGTATGGAGGAGCCGTATACGCTGACGCTCACGCGTGAGGACGGCGCATGGCACGGTCTGTCCGGTGAGGCATCCATCCTCTTTTCTGCCGGAAAGGAGATGGACACACTTCTGATCGTGCTGCAGGGCAGTCAGGACGTGGGTGCGGATGTGCACTTTCTTGCACCCGGCGCTGCCAGCCGCAGTGCGGCTCTGACCCGGTTGTATACTTATTATCCGGCGTATCGCACAAAATAAAACACATATTTTTGTGCGTTTTGTTCAAACCACCCCTTGAATTTTCCTTCCCCAGCGCGTATACTTCAGCTGTAATCGAAAGTCAAAGTAAAAAATTGCATGGGAGGCAATGAATATGAAACTCAAGAACATCAAAGAAGTCGAAGAATTCCGCAAGGTCATCCACGCCTGCGCTGGCGACGTGTACCTCAAGAGCCAGGACGGCGACGTGTTCAATCTCAAGAGCGCGCTGAGCGAGTACATCGCCCTCGGCCAGCTTCTGAGCGAGCAGGGCGACAACCTTGAGCTGTTTGCCGACCGCCGCGAGGACGAGGCCCGGCTCATCAATTTCCTCGCCGAGCTGGATAAGGAAAACGAAAACGCGTGACCGCAGCTTTCAGACATAGCGCCGCCGCTGCTCCCAATGGAGCAGCGGCGGTTCTTTTTATGAAGAGAAGCGACGGAGCACAACCCCGCAATCCAGCGAAGCGGTCACGGGGTTGAACGAAGAAAGACCTTTGCTGTCGAGATGGACGCGCCCTAAGCGGTCATCTGACATACAAAGGTCATTTCTGAGTGGTGCCGCTGACGGGACTCGAACCCGTACAGAAGTAAAATTCTGGCAGATTTTAAGTCTGCTTTGTCTACCGATTCCAACACAGCGGCATATTCAAAAAGGAGATGCGGCGGACGGAGAGAAAACAGGAGAGAAATTCCGGTTTGCTCCGGCCATTGAAAACTGAAAACGCTTGATTTTACTGGGGGACTTAAGATTCGGCGGGGAAACAGACCCACCGGATTTTAAGTCCCTTGTGTCTGCCATTCCACCACACCGGCAGGTGGGAATATTTTAGCACTGAATGGCGGGCGCGTCAAGGATAGAAATCGGGGCTGGGGCGGAAGAATGGGCGGAAGTCCGGTTTTTGGGACAGTATGACATTCGGGCGGATAGAAAATTTCGCCGATTCTTTGTAGGTTCTGCCATATTGCAAAAATGGAACAAATGTTTTAATATACAAATACTGCCTCATACATCAGCTGCCGGAAGAACGGAACGGAATTTTAGGAGTGGATGCAGAATGACGAAACACCGAGCAGACAGACAGGACGCATGGGAAACGGCGGACGAGCGGATCGTCCGGCTGTTTGCGGCGCTGAGCCGGGAGGAAAAACAGCAGTTTCTTACTTTTTTTGAAAACGCTCTAAAAACGCGATCATGGCCTGCTTCAGATCATCGTCAGCATGGGAAAGAAGCTCCCTGAGCTGTGCGTCGAGCGGGTCCTCCTCACCGGACGGTGCGCCGGTGGGGAGCTTTTTTTTATCCGTTGCGCCGGTGAGGTAGGCGGGCGTTGTGCCGAGGGCGGCGGCGACGATCTGGAGCTGGTCGGCGCTGGGCTCGGATTTGCCGGCCTCCAGTCCTGGCAGACGGTCGGCGTGCGGCCGATGCGGCGGGCGATGGACGCCTTGGTCACGCCTGTCTCGCGGATCAGCGCTTCGAATCTGCTATAAATAAACAAAAACAGACACCTCGCATTTGTGCAAAATAGAGAATCAAATAAAAATGCGACATACCTCCCTTGACAATCGCATATAAATGCGATACACTCAGGGGGCAGGTGCGGAGAGCGCTGCGGGTCGGAAGCAAACAGGCCCGTGGGCCAGGGAATCAGAGGGAGCGGCGCCGCAGCCGGAGATTCATGCAGATTTATTGTATCCGGCGCGGCGCGTTTTGTCAACTGCGTATCGCATAAAAATATGATTTCGGGAGGTGTGGGAGGATGATGCGCGGCTGTGTCTGCCGGTGGTGCGGCGAGGCTGTCACGGAGGCGGCGAGCGGTGATGAGGCGATGGACGGGCACGGCGGTGCACGCGGAATGCATGGAGGCGCTTTTGCTGGGAGACGGTAGGGGTGGAGGCACTGGCGGAGCGCATGGGGTATGAATACAGACGGGAGGTGGAGATGGATGCAGAACGGAGAGAAGGGCTTTGAGCCGGTATGGTGCCCGTTTTACCGGGAGGACAGCGGCAGGAGCATTTACTGCGAGGGAATCACGGACGAGAGCTTTCTGCGGCTGACGTTCGCTTCGGGGCGGGCGAAGCGGCAGCAGATGGGGATCTTCTGCCGGACGAAAAACTGCGAGAAATGCGAGCTTTATACGGCCATCAAGCGAGGTATGCGGATGACTGAGGAAAAGGGCGGAAGAACGCGGAAGGACCCCATCGGCAGGGCGTCCGGGAATCTGGAAAAGGCGCTGGAGACGATCTCGAAGCGGCTGCTGGAGCAGATCAAGGACGGCGAAACGCCGAGCAGGGAGCTGGGCGAGCTGGCAAAGGTGATGAAGCAGGCGGTCGAGATCCGGCAGGAGCTGCAGGAGGAGCACGGCGGGCAGGAGACGGGCGTGCGCGTGGTATTTGAACAGGAAGCGGAGGAATTTTCGGAATGACGGAGCTGCGGATCGGCGCGCCGAATGAGAAGCAGAGGCGGTTTTTACTGGACCGGCACCGGCACATCGCCTATGGCGGGGCCAGAGGCGGCGGGAAGAGCTGGGCTGTGCGCACAAAGGCGAAGCTGCTGGCGCTGCGGTATGCGGGGATCAAGCTTTTGATCGTGCGCAGGACGCTGCGGGAGCTGCAGAACAACCATATCGACCCGCTGCGGCAGGAGCTGGCGGGGATCGCGAAATATAAGGCGGCGGACAAGCGGTTCGAATTTCCAAACGGGTCGACGATCACGTTCGGCTACTGTGCGTGCGACGGCGATATGGGGCAGTATCAGGGCGCGGAATACGACGTGGTGTTTCTCGACGAGGCCGGGCAGCTGCAAAAGGCGTGGATCGACGCGATCAATGCCTGCGTGCGCGGGACAAACGGGCTGCCGAAGCGGACGTACTACACGCTGAACCCCGGCGGGCCGGGGCACGGATATTTTAAACGGCTGTTCATCGACCGCCGGTTCGAGGCGGGAGAGGAGCCGGAGAATTACAGCTTTGTGCAGGCGCTGGTGACGGACAACCGGGCTTTAATGCGGCAGCAGCCGGAGTATTTGAAACAGCTGGAAACGCTGCCGCCGAAGCTGCGCGAGGCGTGGCTGTATGGGTCGTGGGACGTGTATGAGGGGCAGTTTTTTGAGGACTTCCGCGACGTGCCGGAACACTATGAGGACCGGCAGTGGACGCACGTGATCGAGCCGTTTGCGCCGGACAAGGGGTGGACGGTCTGCCGGAGCTATGACTTCGGGTATGGAAAGCCGTTTTCCTGTGCGTGGTGGGCGGTCGATTACGACGGCGTGATCTACCGCATTCTGGAGCTTTACGGCTGTACGAGGACGCCGAACGAGGGCGTCAAGTGGACGCCGGACCGGCAGTTTGCCGAGATCAGGCGGATCGAGACGGAGCATCCGTGGCTCAAGGGCCGGGAGATCACGGGCGTGGCGGACCCGGCGATCTGGGACGCCTCGCGCGGGGAAAGCGTGGCGCAGACGGCGGCGCGGTACGGCGTGTATTTTACGCCGGGCGACAACGAGCGCATCGCGGGCTGGATGCAGTGCCATTACCGGCTGCAGTTCGATGAGAACGGGTACCCGCGTATGTATGTATTCAAAAACTGCAAAGCATTTATCCGGACGGTGCCGCTGATGCTGTATTCACAGACGCGGCCGGAGGATCTGGACACGGCGATGGAGGATCATGTGTGCGACGAATGGCGGTATTTCTGTATGTCGCGGCCGGTGAAGCCGATGATGCAGGCGCAGACGGCGGCGGTCTGGTCAGACCCGCTGAATCAAATCAGAAGCTAGGAGGAAGCAATGGAGGTACGGACAACAGGCGTTCCCGTCATTGGGGCGCGGGAGTTGCGGCGGGCGGCGGATATTCTGCGCCGCTACAAGCAGGGCAAGCAGAATCTGGAACGGCGCATCATCGCCGACGAGGACTGGTGGAAGCTGCGGCAGTGGCGGCAGTTTTCGGATAAGGGAAACCCGAATGACGACCGGCCCGCGTCCGGGTGGCTGTTCAACGTCATCATGGGCAAGCACGCGGATGCGGTCGCGGCCTATCCGGGGCCGGTCATCCGACCGCGCGAGCCGGACGACCGGCAGGAGGCGCAGATGCTCTCGTCGATCATCCCGTGCATTCTGGAGCAGAACGACTTTGAGGAGGTCTATTCCGACACGTGCTGGCAGAAGATGAAGCAGGGCACGGGCGTGTGGGGCGTGTACTGGGATCAGGATAAGCTCGGCGGACTGGGGGATATCTCCATCCGGCCCGTGAATGTGCTGAATCTGTTCTGGGAGCCGGGCGTGACGGATATCCAGAAGTCGCAGAATGTGTTTTATCTGGAGCTGGAGGACAACGAGACGCTGCTGGCGGCGTATCCGGCAGCTGGCGGGGAAGCTCGGCGGGAGCAGCGCGGTGCTTTCGCGGTACCGGACGGACGATGCGGTCGATCTTTCGGAGAAGACGCTGGTGGTGGACTGGTATTACAAGAAGCGTGTGGGCGGCAGGACGGTGCTGCACTACTGCAAGTATGTGGGCGAAACGGTCCTGTACGCGACGGAGAACGACACGTTCATGCCGTCGGTCACGCGGGAGGCGCGGGACCCGGAGACGGGCGAGACGGTTCTGGTGCAGACGCCGGTGCGTGCGCCCGCGTGTGAGCGGGGGCTGTATGACGACGGGGAGTATCCGTTCATCTTTGACCGGCTGTTTCCCATCGAGGGCTCGATTTGCGGGTACGGCTATATTGACATCGGCAAGGGCGCGCAGGAGCAGATCGACCGGATGGATCAGGCCATCGTGAAGAACACGATCATGGCGGCGACACCGAGGTGGTTCCGCCGCTCGGACGGGTCGGTCAACGAGCAGGAGTATGCGGACTGGACAAAGCCGTTTGTGCACGTGGACGGGAATCTGGGGCAGGATTCTCTGCAGCAGGTGCAGGTCAATATGCTGCCGGGTATCTGCGTGCAGGTGCTGAACAACAAGATCGAGGAGCTCAAATGGACGACAGGCAACACGGACGTGACGAACGGACAGGTTTCGTCCGGCGTGACGGCGGCCTCTGCCATTGCGGCTTTGCAGGAGGCGTCCGGGCGCAGCTCACGCGCGTCGACGCAGTCGGCGTACCGGGCCTATGCGCGGCTCATCCGCATGGTGATCGAGCGCATCCGGCAGTTTTATGATCTGCCGCGCAGGTTCCGCATTGCGGGTCTGAGCGGGGCGGAGGAATTTGTGTCCTACTGCAATGCGCGGCTGAAGGCGCAGAGCATGGGGCCGGAGGCGCTCATGCGGACGCCGGTGTTCGATGTGACGGTCACGGCACAGAAGCACACGGCGTATACGAAGCTGGCGCAGAATGAGCTGGCGCTGCAGTTTTTCCAGCTGGGCTTTTTCCCGGCCGGAGATGGAGCAGCAGGCGCTGGCGTGCCTCGACATGATGGATTTTGACGGCAAGCAGCA
>ENA-OQCO01000506-OQCO01000506.1-human-gut-metagenome-genome-assembly--contig:-NODE-506-length-21007-cov-1.492625_pt1 | contig 21007 bp, 27 predicted proteins | sample MGYA00242500_ERZ504582 | MGnify/ENA primary metagenome ERZ504582 (study PRJEB26092, sample SAMD00036346) | human gut metagenome | host: Homo sapiens | study: EMG produced TPA metagenomics assembly of...
TGCAATTTTACCTTTTTATCAATTTTCTTTTTAATTCGCATATAAACCTTTTGTTCTTTATAATCAAGATCGTGTAAATAATAATTCCATTTTTCTATAAAATAATCATATTTTTTTATTAGTAATTGTTTATCGTTTCCATAAGAAATTATCGTATCGTTAAACCAGTCAATCAAAAGATCTATATTACTTGACATAAGCTACCTCAATATAAAATTAAATTTAAATATTACATATATTTATATAGGTAATTATATCACAATAGTTATAAATGTCAATGAAATAAACAACATAAAAAACCATTATTTCAGAAAATAATGTAATAAGCGGACGAAAGAGTCCGCTTACTTTATTTTTCATTTGTATATTTGGTTTCAAGCCATTTTATCATTTCATCAAAGCCGGCTTCATCAAACGAAAATTGTTTTTCTTGTTTTATTTCTGCAGCGTCAGAACAAAGCATGCCATGCCAAACTGCGCTGTAATATGATCCGAACCGGGAATAATTTTGTAGTTGAACCCGTTTAAGCTTCCTGTAAATGAATTGCCTGATTTGTAATAGTATAAATTTCGTAAATCAAAAATTTCTGATGCGCTCGTTCCCATAGTGCGCTCCTTCCTATTCGTCTAGAGCTTTTCTAAGCGATGATGTGAATTCATAAACCGGTTTTGCACAGTTTTTTGAATTTTCACCAATTATGTCAACGACGGCGCTACCGACGATTACTCCATCGCAGAATTTCTTTATTTCATGTGCTTGTTGAGCGTTTGAAATGCCGAATCCTATTGCACATGGCTTGTCTGTATATTTTCTTATATCTGAAATAAATCTGCTGAAATCTGTATGGAAAGATGACCTCATACCGGTCACGCCTGTAGACGATACGCAATAAACGAAGCCTTTTGCGGACGAAGCGATTTTTTGTATTCTGTCCTTTGAGGTCGGAGTCACAAGGCTTATTGAAATTATATTATGATTATCTGCAAAGGGCTGAATTTCTTCCTTTTCTTCATACGGCATATCGGGAACTATAACTCCGTCAATTCCTATTTCACCGCATATTTCAAAAAATCTTTCTGTTCCGAAACCGAAAATAGAATTAAGATAGAGCATAAGAACTAAAGGAATATCAGTTTTTTTCTTATTCTTTTTATCATATCAAAAATTCCCGCAAGAGTAGCTCCGCCTGAAAGCGCCCTGATACTCGCAGCCTGTATTACGGGACCTTCTGCGATAGGATCGGAAAACGGGACTCCAAGTTCTATTATATCGGCGCCCGCTCTTTCCATTTCAAAAACTGCCGTTTCCGTAGCTTCATACCCTCCGTCTCCGCAGGTTACATACGTTATAAGAGCTTTTTTTCCCTGATTTTTAAGTTCGTTGAATTTTTTTTCTATTCTATTCATTGATATCTACCCCTCTGTATCTTGCAATCTGGTAAACGTCTTTATCTCCTCTGCCAGAAAGGTTTATTACCATTATTTTATCCTTATCCATTTTAGGCGCAATTTTCATAGCGGCTGCAACTGCATGAGCCGATTCAATTGCCGGTATAATGCCTTCTGTTCTGGAAAGATATTCAAATGCGCAAACAGCCTCTTCGTCCGTTACGGCAACGTAATCAGCCCTGCCGGATTTATAAAGATTTGCATGTTCAGGACCAATACCGGGATAATCAAGACCTGCCGATATGGAATAAACCTCGTCTATCTGACCTTCATAATTTTGCAGAAATATAGATTTCATGCCGTGGAAAATTCCGTCTCTTCCCATTGTTAGAGTAGCGGCATGCATTTTAGTTTCAACTCCCTTTCCGGCAGCCTCTGCGCCGACCAGACGTACGCTTTTGTCTTCGATAAAGTCATAGAATGCGCCGATAGCGTTCGAGCCTCCTCCGACGCAGGCAATAACGCAGTCGGGAAGCCTATTTTCAGCTTTAAGAATTTGTTCCTTAATTTCTTCGCTTATTATTTTTTGGAAATCGCGTACCATTTGAGGGTACGGGTGAGGACCCATTGCAGATCCGATAAGATAGTAAGTTGTTTCAATATTTGTTGCCCAATCCTTCATAGCTTCGTTTACGGCGTCCTTAAGCGTTTTAGTACCGCTTTCAGCGGCAGTTACCTTAGCGCCTAAAAGCTGCATACGGTAAACGTTGAGGGATTGCCTTTCCATATCTACAGTTCCCATATATATTTCGCATTCCATACCGAATAAAGCCGCCGCAGTGGCGGTGGCGACACCGTGCTGACCGGCGCCGGTTTCCGCTATAACACGCTTTTTACCCATTTTTTTGGCAAGCAGTATTTGTCCGAGTACGTTGTTGATTTTATGAGAGCCCGTATGGTTTAGATCCTCTCTTTTAATGTATATTTTAGCTCCGCCGAGATCTTTGGTCATTTTATCTGCATAATACAGCATTGACGGTCTTCCGGCGTAGTCCTTATAAAGAGCCTTAAGCTCCTCCTGAAAATCCCTATCGTTTTTATAAAATTCATAAGCCTTTTCAAGCTCGCAAACGGCGTTCATTACTGTTTCAGGTACATACTGTCCGCCGTAAATACCAAATTTACCTTTTTTATTCAAGGTTTACACTCCTAACTATATTTGATTATATTTTTAATTTTTTCTCTGTCCTTAAAACCATCAGTTTCAACGCCGCCTGAAATATCCACTCCATCAGGTGAAACCTGACTTATGACGCGCTTTATGTTACCGCAGCTTAAACCGCCCGCAATAAAAAACGGCGTTTTAAATCGAGCCTTGTTAATAATTTCCGTATCTGCTGTTTTTCCGGTTCCGCCGTAGCTGTCCGGTGAAAAAGCGTCAAGCAGGAGCATATTCGCTCCAATGTTGTCTGCTTTTTCTATATCATATTGATTTCTGACTCTTACGGCTTTCCATATATCGCATTTTACCTTACTTTTAAGCTTTTGTAAATAGCTTATATTCTCGTCTCCGTGAAGCTGAATAACGTCGAGTCCGACAGTTTTTTGTATTTCCGCTGTTCTTTCAATAGGACAGTTCACAAAAACGCCGACTGCTTTTATTTCCTGGGAAAGCATTTTTTTTAATTCAGCCGCATTTTCAGCAGTTATACGGCGTTTCGATTCAGCAAATACAAATCCGATATAATCGGGTTTGAACTCATTTACATAGATTATATCTTCAGGACGTCTGATTCCGCAGATTTTTATAATCATACGTCTTTCCTCAGCATGTTTAATGTTTCAGATATATTTTCGCTTCTCATCAGAGATTCGCCTATCAGAACGGCGTCCGCTCCGCAGTTTTTCACAAAAATCATATCTGCATTGAGGGAAATACCGCTTTCTGAAACGATCGCGCAGTCTTCAGGTATCATCGACGCAAGCTTTCTGGTGTTTTCAAGGCTTACTTCAAAGGTTTTAGATTCCTGTTGTTTATGCCCACTATCTTTGGAGAGCATTTAAGTATGTTATTTAATTCCGTACTGTTATGGGCTTCGAAAAGGCAATGCATTCCTAAGCTGTCAGCAATATATTTGAACTTAAGCATTGTATCGGTATCCAGTATAGCGGCGATCAGTAAAACGGCGTCGGCTCCGATTGCTCTTGCCTCGTAAATCTGATATTCGTCAAAAATAAAATCCTTACGCAATATGGGTATATCAACTGCCGTTCTTATATTTTTCAAATAATCGCTTTTTCCCTGAAAGAAAAATTCCTCAGTTAAGCAGGATATAGCGTCGGCGCCTGATTTTTGATAGCTGACCGCTATGTCAACCGGATTGAAGTTTTCTTTTATAACAGATTTTGAAGGAGAGGCTTTTTTCACTTCTGCAATAACGGAAAGCTTATTTCCTTTAAGCGCTGAATAAAAATCCTTAACAGGAGTTTTTATTTCTAAAGCTCTTTTTTTAATTTGTTTTAGCGGCGCTGAGGATTTTTCTCTTTCCAGTTGTATTTTTCTTTTTTCTATTATATCGTCAAGTATCATATCGCACCTCAGTATTTATTGGAATATTCAATAAGCTGCTGCAGCTTCGAATACGCCCATCCGCCGTCTATGGACGCTTTGGCAAGATTTATTCCTTCTGATATATTGTCGGCTTTTCCGGCGATATAAAGAGCGCAGCCTGCATTGAGCAAAACTATGTCGCGTTTGGCGCCCTTAATTTTTCCTTTAAGAATTCCAAGTGTGATTTTGGCGTTTTCTTCCGAGGTGCCTCCGACAATTTCATTTTTGTCTGCAAGCTTCATTCCGTAATCCTCGGGATTTATTTCGTAGCTTGAAATTTTACCGTTCATTATTTCGCATACGGAAGTTGTATCAGAAATTGATATTTCGTCCAGTTTATCATTTCCATATATAAGCATAGCTCTTTTTATTCCCAGATTTATAAGAACTCCTGCCATAAGCTCAAGAAGAGATCTGTCATAGACGCCAAGAAGGATATAATCTGTATTTGCCGGGTTTGCAAGGGGGCCGAGTATATTAAAAACGGTTCTTATTCCAAGCTCCCGTCTTGCCGGACCGACATACCTCATTGAACCGTGGTAGTTTTGAGCAAACAGAAAAGATATGCAGATGTTGTCAATCATATTTTTAGCCTGTTCCGGAGATGAAGATATTTTTACTCCCAGACTTTCAAGAACATCGGCGGCTCCGCTTTTGCTTGAAACGCTGCGGTTTCCGTGTTTTGCTACCTTTGCTCCGCAGCCGGCTATAACAAACGAGGAGGTAGTGGAAATATTAAATGTATTTGCAAGATCTCCGCCCGTTCCTACTATATCGACAGCGTCCCGGCAGCCTTCGACTGTTTTGGCTTTTTCTCTCATTATTTTTGCGAAACCGGTTATCTCGTCCACAGTTTCGCCCTTTATTCGCAAAGCCGTTAGGAATCCGGCAATCTGAGCGTCCGTAGCCTCTCCGTTCATTATGATATTCATAGCCTGCATTGCTTCGTTGCACGTAAGATTGATTCCGTCGGCAGCTTGGCAATGAACGGCTTGAGTAATGTTTTAGGCATTTCAGGCTCAGGTATGTTTTCTTTGTTTAATTCAATATTATTAATGGTATAAAGAAAATTTCTTATAATAATTTTACCGTGCGGCGTAAGAATTGATTCTGGATGAAACTGCAATCCAAAGGTTTTATGCTCCTTATGCTCGACCGCCATTATCTGGCCGGAGGAGTCGTATGCGGTAACTGTCAGGCAATCGGGGAGGGAAGCGTGTTCGGCTATAAGCGAATGATATCTTGCCGCTTCAATAGTTTCTGGAGCTCTTTAAAAATTGCAGATGAATCGCTGATTTTAATCAAACTTGATTTTCCGTGCATTAGCTCGTCGGCTCTGATGATTTTTCCACCGAACGCTTCGCATATAGCCTGATGTCCCAGACAGATACCTAATATCGGCAGTTTACCGGAAAATCTTTTGATTATTTCAACTGAGATTCCGGCGTCCTTAGGGTATCCGGGACCGGGTGAAATAATAATTGCCTGCGGCGACAGCTTCTCAATTTCTTTAATAGTAATGCAGTCGTTTCTTACTACTTTAATATCACTGCTTAGTTCTCCGATAAATTGGTAGAGATTATAAGTGAAAGAATCATAATTATCTATCATTAAAATCATAATGCCGACGCCTCCTTGACTGCGTTTATCATAGCCAGCGCTTTGTTTTTTGTTTCCTCAAACTCTTTTTCCGGGACTGAATCATGGACTATCCCTGCGCCGGCCTGGACATACGCTTTGTTATTTTTAAAAAGTACTGTTCTGATTGCTATACATGTGTCAATATTTCCGTCGAATCCGATATAGCCGATTGTTCCGCCGTAAAGACCTCTGCGCTTATTCTCAAGCTCGTCGATTAGCTCCATAGCCCTTATTTTTGGAGCCCCTGAAAGAGTTCCGGCGGGAAGTACCGCCAGTAACGCGTCCAGAGCCGTTTTATCCTCTCTTAGCTCTCCTTTGACGTCAGAAACAAGATGCATAACCTTTGAATATTTTTCTGTTTTCATAAAGCTGGTTACTTCAACGCTTCCGAATTTTGATACTTTACCTACATCATTTCTGCCAAGGTCGACCAGCATTGTATGTTCTGCTCTTTCTTTAGAGTCTTCATTGAGACGCTTTTCAAGCTGCTTATCCTCTTGTTCATTTTTACCCCTGGGCATAGTTCCGGCAATCGGCTTTGTTTTAACGATTCCGTCCTTTACGCTTACAAGCATTTCAGGAGAGGAACCGGCTATGCTGTATGAGCTGCTTTTGAAATAATATAGATATGGAGAAGGATTTGTGGCTCTGAGAAGCCTGTAAACGTTAAAGCTTTCAGGAGGATTTTCGATTTCAAATCGCTGAGAAAGTACTATCTGAAATATATCGCCGTTTACAATATGCTCTTTTGCTTTATTTACATTTTCAATAAATTGCTCCTTTGAGATATTAGAGCTGACTTCAAAATCTTTTAGCTTACCCGGGGAATGCGGTCTTTCAAAGTAAGAATTTATTTTGTCTTCAAGCTTTTTAAAGCGGTTCAGAGCTTCACTATACTGTTTTCAATATTTCTGTCAGCTTTGATGTTTTTTATAATAATAACCTTGCTGTTCAAATGATCGTATGCTATAAGCTCGTCGTAAAGAAACAAATGACAGTCCGGCATATTAACGTCGTCCGGAGGAACATTTCTGAGACTCGGCTCGGCGTATCGTTACGGTATCATATCCGAAGTAGCCTACCTAATCCTCCGGTTAAATTAGGAGCGTTTTTAAGCCTGGGAGACGTATAGTTTTGCAATATTTTTCCTAAATATTCTACCGGATCGGTAATTTTTTCGGACGTTGTTCCGCCTTCGCTGAATGTATAGGCGTCGCCCTTATTGATAATGACTTCCATAAGTGGATTTATGCCTATAAAAGAATATTTACCCCATTGCTCACCGTTGCTTACAGATTCAAGAATAAAAGCGTTTTCTTCTCCTCTTTGCAAAGCCTTGAAAATATGAATTGGCGTAAATGAATCCGACATGATTTCATAAAAAATCGGATGTACCTTATAACCTTCAATATTTTTCTTTAACTGTTCAATATCTGGGTAAATCATAACAGAATACTCCTTTTCTGAAACTTGGCACGGTATGATTTGCGTTTAAGGCAACAAAAAATGCCTACCGTCCTAAAAGGGACGATAGACATCGTGGTGCCACCCAATTTCAAAAGCAGAAAAAATTAAATTCAAACTGCTTTTCTTTTTCGGATACGCAGGCCAGAAGCCATAAATACCCTACCCCTGTAACGTGGGGAAAACGGCGATAGATACTCAAATTAATCTTTCACTATGCTTCTCACAAATCCATTCATCAAACAGCGTATGCACCGAAATCACACCAACATTCGGCTCTCTGCAGCATCGTTTTGCCGATTACTTACCTTTGCTCTTCGAATTTAAAAATATTATGCTATTATTATAATACAGATAATTTTTTTTGTCAAGGGGTTAAATAAAAAATTCTTTATTGCTTTTATAATATGCTTTTAAAGCAGTAAATGTTACCGTATTAAACTATGGATGTTCTAAACGCAAAGAGTACGGCATAGAATTTTATAACGGAAAAGGAAGTGAAGAATCATGAACTGTAAACAGAATATTTCAAAACTGAAGAATTATTTTCCTCCGAAAATCGGACAATCCTTATTAATGATGTCTTGCTTTGACGATATTCATGAGATCAGAATGAGAGTCAACCGCCCCTTGGGAATAGTTTCATACGGAACGGAACGGTTTCTTACTGGCAGGGGAGGGGTTACGGATTATTCTGAAATGTGCGTTCCGGTTACGCCCGAGGATATGGAATATTCCTTCAGAGCGGTCTGTGACTATTCAATACATAGCTATAAGCGGGAAATATCAGAGGGCTTCATAACTCTTGAGGGCGGAAACCGAGTAGGAATATGCGGAACTGCCGTTACTGAAAACGGCAAAATAGAGACTCTTAAATATATAAGCGGTCTTAATTTCAGAATCTCAGGACAGGCTTACGGATGCGCCGATGAAATATATAATAAATGTTTCTGCTCAGGACTTAAAAGTCTACTTATTATCGGACCTCCTATGAGCGGAAAAACTACTGTAATAAAGGATTTATGCAGAATACTGGGCGGAAGATACAGAATTTCTGTTATTGATGAAAGAGGGGAAATAGGAGCCGTTTATCATGGAGTGCCTCAGAATAATGTGGGAAGAATGACGGATGTTTTCGACGGATATCCGAAATCCAAGGGTATTTTGACGGCTGTCCGCGTTATGTCGCCGGATATTGTAGTCTGTGACGAGATAGGCGGGGAGGAGGATTGTTCGGCTCTTCTAAGCTCGTCTAATACAGGAGTCAAGGTTATTGCGTCGGTGCACGGCGGAGGGTTGCGGGATGTTATTAAAAGAAAGAATATAGATGAGATAATAAAAAACGGAATATTTGAATGCTTTGCTACGCTTGGGACGGGAAGAAATGTAGGCAAAGTAATAAAATATGAGAAAGCGGGAGAAGTATATGCTTAGGCTTACAGGTGTTCTTCTTATTTTTCTTGCATTCAGTTCTATCGGTGTGAATATATCTTCAGGAATTAAAAGAAAACTTGAAAGACTTATTTTATTCAGGAAGATGACTGACGAGATAGCTACTCTAATCAGATACCGCAGTCTTACTGTAAGAGAAATTATATTGCTGCTTGGCGATAATGATCTATATAACGATATAGGATTTCTGCATACGGGAAAATATTGTGATAAAAGCAAGCCGGCAGGTGAAATATGGGTTGAAAGCGTAATGTCCGATTTCAGTCTCAGTCAGGAGGAAAAAAGATATTAGCGCAGCTTGGAACGCAGTTAGGGACTACTGATACGCAGGGGCAGCTTTCAGTTTTAGCCGTATTTAACGAAAATATAGGTTCAATGATTGAAAAGCAAACTGAAAAATATGCAGTTAAGGGTAAGCTCTGCCGTTCAATGGGCATACTTGCCGGAGCTATGGCGGGTATTCTTATAATTTAGTAAAGGAATGATAAAAAATGGACGTTGATCTGATCTTTAAAATTGCGGGAATAGGGATTATTGTCGCTGTGCTGAACCTTGTTTTAAAGCGTGCCGAGCGTGAGGAGCAGGCTATGATGACTACGCTTGCAGGACTGATAGTAGTACTGATGATGATTATTGACAGCATCAGCGGCTTGTTTGATACTGTAAAACGGTATTTGGACTATGGTAGGAGATATTGCATCCGTATGCGGTTTGTGCATATGCGCTTCCCTAATGTGCAAAATAACGGAAAAACATTCAAAGGAACAGACTGTGCTGCTTGTTATCGCCGTTACGGCGATGATTTTCTTCAATGCTGCCGACGGACTGCCGGCAGTTTTGGAGAAGATGGATACGCTAATGGAATATTCGGGACTTGAAAAGGATTATGTCAGTATACTTTTTAAAGCGCTGGGCGTATGCTGGCTAACTCAGTTTGCGTCTGACATATGCCGTGACTGCAATGAAGCCGCTATTGCTTCGGCAGCGGAAATTTTCGGGAAGCTTCAGCTTGTTATATTGGCTATACCGCTTTTTGAAAGTCTGATTGACATATTAACGGTGATACTGGAATGAAAAAACTTATATTAATAGTGATTTTATTTTTCTGTACGAGCTTTACGGCTTACGCGGATTTTTCTGCTGCCGATGAAATATATTCTGCAAGCGGAGCCGAAGAGCTTTACGCGGGAGAAACTCTTGAGGATTACGGTATCAGTTTTGAGAATCCTTCAAGCATACTTTCTGTTACTCCTGCGGAGCTATGGAAACTGATTAAAAATACGGTAATAAGCAAAGTGACCGCTCCGTTAAGACTTCTTGTATCTTTGGGAATAGTTGTGGTTCTGACGGCGCTTGCTGAAAGTCTCGGAGACACGGTCAAAAAGGGGTACGGCAAAGGTTTATGAGCTTGTATGCGTTTTGGCGGGAGTTGCCGCAGTTTCAGCGCCTATTTGCGAGGTTTTGGCAAATTCGGCGGAGGCGCTGGAGGACGGCGCTGATTTTATGAATTGTTTTGTACCGGTTTTTGCGGGAATCGCCGCTGCCGGAGGACATATAACTTCGGCTACAGGCTATAACGTTCTGGTTCTGACGGTATCGGATATTGCTATTCAGGCGGCAAACGGTATTCTTATGCCATTGCTTAGCATGTGTTTGTGTCTTGCAATTGTCGACGCGTCGTGCAGCGCGGTTTCGCTTAAGGGAATGCTTGACGGAGTAAAAAAGCTCGTTACCTGGGGACTCGGTCTTATAATGACCGTATTTACAGGCCTGCTGTCTATTCAGAGCATAGTCGGTTCGTCAGCGGATACTCTGGGTTCGAAAACGGCTAAATATGTTATATCCAATTGTATTCCGGTAGTCGGCGGAGCGGTTTCAGACGCATATTCAACAGTCAGGGGCAGCATTGCGCTGCTAAGGAACGGAGTAGGAAGCATAGGAATCGCCGCCCTTGCGGTTATGCTGCTGCCGCCTGTCATTTCTCTGGCTCTTTACAGGATTTCGGTGTCGGCCGCTTCCGCGGCGGCAGATATATTTGGAGCGCAGAAGCTTTCAAGACTGTTTGGAAACATAGGAGCCGTGTTATCGGCGGCAATGGGCGTTCTTGTTTGCTTTACTCTTATGTTTATAATTTCTACCGCTATAATAATGACGGTATGCACAAATACGGCATGACGATAAAAACGAAGGATAAGGAGGTTATTTTGGAGCTTCTTAAAAAAGTTATACTTTCCGCTTGTTTTTTGAGTGTGGTTATATCTCTTGCCGATTCTATAAAACCCGGCGACAGATTTTCACGGCAGCTTAAGCTTATATTTTCACTGATATTCATTTCAGGAATCATTACTTCCGCCGCAAACGGAAATTTCAGCTTTGATCTGCCGGTAGCCGCCGACGTAGGGGAACTTGAAAATTACAGCGATATGTCGGAAGCGGCGGATAACGCTATGATGTATTCGGCTGAGCAGTCGGTTATCGACGAGATTGGACGTATTCTGACAGCGCAGGGGATAAGCTATGAAAAAATTACCGCAAACATTAATATGGAAGCAGACGGCGGCATAATTATTAATGAGATAGGTTATTGCGGGGCGGAATATGAAAGGGCATGCAGTATTATAAGAAGCAGCTTAGGAGAAGTTGAGGTGAGCCTCGTTGGTGGATAAGATAAGCGGAATATTCAAGAGCGCCGGAACAAAGCTAATTGTTATTCTCGGACTTGCAGGTATGGCGCTGATATTATTTTCGGATTTTATTATTCCGGATAAGGAAGCCGTAAAGCAGGAAGCCGCTTCGGACGACGTGCTTACAGATTACGAAAGCTACGTTAAGGAAATGGAGCAGCGTTTAAAAACCACTCTTGAAAAAATAGACGGAGTAGGTAAAGCAGATGTTATGATAACAGCCGCCGGAAGCGGCGAGTATATTTATGCTAAGGATGAAAAAGTCGATACTGACAGCGAGAGCGTTTCAAAAGATGAAAAATATGTAATTATCGGAGGAAACGGTCAAAAAACAGGCGTTGGTGAGAAAAATAGGTAATCCGGAAATTAGCGGCGTGGTAGTTGTTTGCGAAGGAGGTGAAAGCAGCGTTGTAAAAGAAAAGGTTTACAATGCAGTAGCCGCCGCGTTTAATATTCCGTCACAGAAAATTTTTGTTGCGGGTTCTAAATAGCCAAAAATTATTAAAGGAGAAATACTTATGAAAAAACCTCAGTTATTATCGGAAAAAAGCAGATAATTCTTACATGCATGACGTTGATGCTTGGTATTGCAGTATATGTAAACTATGCGCTTTCTGACGGAAGCGTAATTGAAAAAGAAGCTAAGACTGCCAACGGCGAAATAAGCGCCGTTATGGATAACGAGGCGGCTACCGGAGAAGCCTCTGATGAAAATAAGTCGGAGGACGCCGAAGCTGAAAACTACGGTGAGAGCAAATTTGTAAACGGCGAAAGCGCAGAAGATTATTTCGCTCAGGCAAGGCTCGAAAAATGACTAACCGAGACGAAGCCGTTCAGACCTTGCAGACTATAATGGGCGGCGGAGACATTACGGAAGACGAGATGGTAACGAACGCCTTGCAGGCGGTAGAGGTTTCTAAGCTGATTGAAAGCGAGGGAAATATCGAATCTCTTGTCAAGGCTCAGGGCATCGAGGACTGCGTTGTTTACCTTGACGGCGAGAGCGCTAAGGTGGTTGTAAAATCCGCCGGTCTTGATAAAGCTCAGGCCGCGGCAATTAAGGATATAATTTTAGGCGAGGTTACGATTCCGGCAGAAAATATCCGGATATTTGAAGTAAAATAATTAAAGCTTAATAAATGCAGTGCGGAAAATTCAGCGGATATTATTTATACATAATAAATTAGCTAAAAGCACAATAAACCGTCTTAGTTTTAATGCGGTAATAATTGTGCAAAATAACGAAATTTCTATGTGTTTAATATGCGCTTTGCCGAATGGCGTGAATTTTTTCGCACTGTTTTTTTAATTTTGCATATATTTTAGGCTGTGAAACGGTTGTTTATTCTGAAATTTGTGGTATAATGTATATATGTGATTTTAAAAATTTAAGTATCAGCACTGCGAATATAGTTTGCCTGCGTTATCAGCAGGGAAGAATTTTTACGAGAGGATTACAGGAATGAACACCAAAGATAAGGAGTGCAAGGGATCTCTTAAGGTTTCAGAGGACGTTATTTCAAAAATTGCCGCCACGGCGGCTTCGGAAACTGAGGGAGCGTTCTGCGGGGAAGACAATGTTTTTGTAAGGTATTCCGGAGGTGCGGCAGAAATAAATATAGAGCTGAGTCTTAAAGAGGGAGTCCGGGCTGTATGCTGTGCGGAATCAGTTCAGGAGGCCGTAAGGAACGACGTGCAGAATATGACGGGAATTACTGTTTCAAGAGTGAACGTTAAAATATGCGGACAGGTTTAAATCATCGGAACGGAGAAATATATGACAAGAAGAGAAATTAGGGAGTGCGCGTTTTATATTATTTTTGAAAGCTCATTGAGAGACGATCCGGTTGAAGAGCTGTATAAGCTTGCCGAAGATATCGGGGAAATTGAAATCGGAGATAAGGTAAAGGAAATCGTGAACGGCGTGTTGGAGCATAAGGAAGAAATTGATAATATAATTTCACTTTATAGTACTAAAAGAACAATTTCAAGAATACCTAAGGTTAGTCTTGCTATTTTGAGAATAGCTGTTTATGAGGCTCTTTATGATGAATTGACTCCCGTAAACGCCGCTATAAGCGAAGCGGTTTTGCTGTCACAGGCATTCTCCTATAAGGAGGATACGGGCTTTGTAAACGGAGTTTTAAGCTCCTTTGCAAAAAATATTTCAGAGGAGAAATCCTTAAATGCCTGAATTTTTAGGATTTGACACAAGCAATTATACTACCTCGGTCGCGGTATTCAACAGCGCGGACGGAAGTATAAGGCAGTCAAAGAGACTTTTGCCTGTTAAGGAAGGTCATGCCGGACTAAGGCAGAGCGACGCGCTGTTTCATCATATTAATCAGTTGACCGAAGTATCCGAAAAGATTCTGAAAGACTTAAGCGATGTTAAGGCGGTCGGGGTTTCAGCATTTCCGAGAAATATTTCCGGTTCTTATATGCCATGTTTTCTTGCAGGTAAAACTGCTGCTGAAATGATCGCCGCAGTCTGCGGTTCGGAAATAGTTTATACTTCGCATCAGATCGGACATATAGCGGCCGCCCTTTATTCGTTCGGCAGGCTGGATTTGATTAAATATCCGTTCATAGCGTTTCATGTGAGCGGAGGTACGACCGATTGTCTTTACTGCATTCCGGATAAAGACGATATTATTAAAGCGGAGCTTATATATACATCGCTTGATCTGAAGGCCGGTCAGGCGGTAGACCGTACAGGACTTATGCTTGGCTTGAATTTTCCGTGTGGCAGAGAGCTTGAGCAGCTTGCGGAAAAAAGCGACGCTGTTTTCAATATAAAGCCTTTCATAAAGGATGGTAACTGCTCTTTTTCGGGCGTGGAAAATAAGTGCGGGAGAATGCTCGAAAATAATTTGCCTCCTGAGGATATAGCAAAATACTGTCTTATATATGTAGGCATGTCTATTTTAAGCATGGCTGAGGAAGCGGTAAAAAAATATGGCAAGCTTCCGATGATTTTTGCGGGAGGCGTTATGTCCAATAAACTTATTAAAAATATAATACTATCAAAATACGACGCTTTTTTTGCGGAGCCGGAATTTTCTTGCGATAATGCTGCAGGGGTTTCGGTTATAGCTTATGAAAAATACAGAAGGCAAAATAAATTATGTTGATATTAACAGTTTCACAGCTTAACAGATATATATCGTTTAAAATCAAAGACGATAAAAAGCTAAACGGCATTCTTTTAAAGGGCGAGATTTCTAACTTTAAGGCGCATAGATCCGGTCATTTTTATTTTACCTTAAAAGACGGCGAAAGCTCTTTGAAGGCGGTAATGTTTCGAAGCTATTCAGAGAGGCTGAAATTTATGCCTCAGGACGGCATGAGCGTAATAGTTATGGGAAGCGTATCAGTTTTTGAACGGGACGGTATTTATCAGATATACGTTACTGATATACAGCCGGAGGGCGCAGGCGCCGTAAGCGTAGCTGCAGAGCAGCTTAAGGAAAGATTAAGAAGTCGGGGTATATTTGATCAGAGTCATAAAAGACCGCTTCCGTATATGCCTGAAAAAATAGGTATTGTAACCTCCTTATCCGGCGCCGCTTTACAGGATGTCATAAATATTCTTTCAAGGCGGTATCCTGTGGGGGAGTTATGTGTTTTTCCGGCAGTGGTGCAGGGTGAAAATGCTTCGGATTCCATTTGCAGAGGTATAATTGCCGCCGGTAGATCCGGCTGCGACGTATTAATTGTAGGACGCGGAGGAGGTTCGATGGAGGATCTCAGCGCTTTTAATACGGAAAAGGTTGCTATGTGTATATATAATAGCAGTATACCTGTAGTTTCCGCCGTAGGTCATGAAACGGACTTTACCGTATCCGATCTTGCTGCGGATATGAGGGCTCCTACGCCTTCGGCTGCGGCAGAGCTGGTTTCGCCGTCTAAAGAGCAGTTGTCTAATAACATAGATTATTGTATAAAGCGTATGCGCAGCAGCGTATTGAGAATAATAACGTTAAAGCAAAACTCTTTTGATCGTATCGTTGTACGACTGGAGACTGACTCTCCGCAGCATTCGCTTGCGTTGGACGAAAAAAATCTAACGGCTATGTTAAATCGTCTTGGATCTGCTTATCGCTCTTTGCTTGCAGAGTATGAAAAAAGGTTTGCAGAGGTCTTGTCAAAGATTGAAGCTATGAGTCCGCTCAGCGTTTTGGGGAGAGGCTATTCCCTTGCTTATAAGGATAAAAAAATACTTTTTAACACTGAAGGCTTGAAAATAGGAGATAATGTTGATATAATGCTTTCAGAGGGTAAATTCAGCGCCTGTGTTACAAATATTACGATTAGCGGAGAAAATGAGTAGTGTATTGGATCGAACTTATTATGTTTCGGACTGATTCTGTAATATAATAAAAATTATCAGAATTGCTTCAATTAACGGCGTTAAACTGATTAATGATAGCTTAGAGGTGGTATAATGACTTTTGAGGAAAATATGAATTCGCTTTCTGAAATAGTGAAGCAGCTTGAAAAGGGCGATTTGCCTTTAGAGAAATCTGTAGAGCTTTATGAAAACGGAGTGAAGCTTGCGGCTGAGTGCCGGAACGAGCTGGAAAGGGCAAAGCTGAAAATAACACGACAGGAGGAAGAGCTAAATGAATCAGGCCGCTGAGGATAGACTGAAAGAATATACGGAATTTGTTGAAACAGCTATCAGAGCATACAGTCTTGAAAAAAGGCTTGGGTTACAGAAAAGCGTTGCTAATGCAATGGATTATTCTTTAGAGGCGGGCGGCAAAAGAATACGTCCTGTTCTTGTTCTGGAGTTCTGCCGGATTTGCGGAGGAAATTGGAAAAATGCGGTTTCAGCAGCATGCGCTATTGAAATGATACATACCTTTTCTTTGATTCATGATGATCTTCCTTGTATGGACAATGACGATTACAGACGCGGAAAGCCGTCCTGTCATAAAAAATTCGGCGAAGCAAGAGCTGTTTTAGCCGGAGACGCATTGGCTATACGTCCGTTTGAAATAATTGCCGGAGCGGATAATCTTGATTATGAAAAACGCGTCGGGCTTATTGCTGAACTTTCTCGTTTTTCCGGAGCCGAGGGTATGATCGGCGGACAGATTATAGATATGGAAAATGAAGAGCGCGATCATGTAAGCGCCGATAATTTAAGATATATGTATTCGCTGAAGACAGGCGCTCTTATAAAAGCTTCTTGTAAGATGGGATGTATATGCGCCGGAGCAGACGATAATAAAATAAGTCTGGCAGAGGAATACGCGGAATATCTCGGCGCCGCGTTTCAGATAATAGACGATATACTTGACGTCACAGGCGACAGCAGTCTGCTTGGGAAGCCGGTGGGAAGCGACAGTCAGGAGAATAAAACAACCTTTGTAACTGTTTACGGCTTGGAAAAAGCAAAGGAAGAAGCGGAAAAATATACGAATATGGCAGTTGATATACTTGACAGGTTTGACGACAGTATTTTTTTGAAAGAGCTGACATGCTTTTTGCTTGACAGGAGATTTTGATTTAAATCTGAAAGAGGTTGTGTTATTATGGTATATAATCCCGTTCTGATTGCCGGCGCAGCGGCTTGGGCGGCGGCGCAGGTATTAAAAGTAATAATCAATGCGATTAAAGGAAACGGGTTTATGCCTGAACGCTTTTTTGGTTCCGGAGGCATGCCCAGCGCGCATTCTTCCACAGTATGCGCGGCCTCAGCGGCGGCGTTCAGGGTATGCGGAGGAGATTCACCTGTATTTGCATTGGCAGCTTTGATTACGATAATTGTTGTTTATGATGCGTTAAACGTAAGGTACGCTGCCGGCCTTCATGCCAGAGAGCTTAATATAATTCGGAGGGAGCTGAAAGCTAATAAGCTATTAAGCGAAGCCTCGTTTAAAAAATTTTCAGGAAAGGATTTTAAGGAATTGCTTGGACATACTCCGGCAGAGGTTTTAGGGGGTATTGCGCTTGGAATTCTGGTAGGGGTTTTAATTCCTGTTTCAATATAAAAATATGAAGAAAAATAATCATGTTGCGCTGGATGCGCTTGATTTGCCGTATGATCTTAAAAAGCTTGATATTGATCAATGCAAACAGCTTTGCGGAGAGATAAGAGATATACTGGTGAAACGGTATCAAAAAACGGAGGGCATTTGGCTTCTAATTTAGGCGTAGTGGAGCTTACTATGGCTATTCACAGAGCTTTTAATTCTCCGGAAGATAAAATAGTATGGGACGTGGGGCACCAGTCATATACTCATAAGCTTCTTACTGGACGTCTTGAACGTTTTCATACTATCAGAAAAGAAGGCGGAATATCTGGGTTTACTAAACCGACTGAATCGGTTCATGACGCGTTTATCAGCGGACACAGTTCAACGTCTATTTCGGCTGCCTATGGTATAGCGAAGGCAATGAAGCTTGACGGCAGGGACGACTATGTTGTGGCTGTGACGGGAGACGGCGCGCTTACCGGAGGAATGGTTTATGAGGGGCTGAATAACGCCGGTAAATCAGATGTTAATTTAATTGTTATTGTAAATCATAACGATATGTCAATATCAAAAAATGTAGGAGCGCTCGCTAAATATCTTTTAAGCATAAGAAATAAGCAAAGCTATGTCAGAACTAAGCAGGCTGTTGAAAAAGCTCTTAAAAATACTCCTATTGTAGGAAAGCCTATTGCAAAAATTCTGAAAACGTCAAAGGATACTGTTAAAAGTACAGTCTACAGAAATACGAATACTACAATTTTTGAGGATCTGGGATTTATATATCTCGGACCGGTAGACGGGCACGATATACAGGCTCTTGACGAGGTGCTTATTACTGCAAAGACCTATCATAAACCGGTAGTCGTTCATGTAAACACAGTTAAAGGAAAGGGTTATGCTCCGGCGGAAAAAAATCCCGGAGAATTTCACGGTATATCCAAATTTGATATAATGACTGGAAATCCGGAAATTTCTTCTGAAGACTGTTATTCTACCATTTTCGGAAGAGAGCTTCTGCGGTTAGCAAGGGAAGACGAAAGAATATGCGCCGTTACGGCGGCTATGAAATACGGAACCGGACTTCAATACTTTTCAAGCGCGTTAAAGGATCGTTTTTTTGATGTCGGAATAGCGGAACAGCATGCTGTTACTTTCTGTGCGGGTTTAGCGTCTATGGGCAAGCTTCCGGTATTTGCAGTATATTCATCGTTTCTTCAGAGGGCTGTAGATCAAATGATCCATGATTCTGCAATAGTAGGCAATCATATCGTTATCGGAATAGACAGAGCCGGTATAGTAGGTGAAGACGGTGAAACTCATCAGGGAATTTTCGACGTTTCAATAATAACCGCAATTCCGGGAGCAGTTATATTCTACTCCGTCATGCTACGAGGAGCTAAAGCTTTGTCTCAGCGAAAGCTCTTTACAGAGAAGCCGGATTGGTCTGTCTAAGATATCCGAGGGGAAACGATTGTACAAGCTTTGATAAAACGGATTTAAATGTTTCGTATACGCTTTCTTCAAAGAGAAATTCCTCCGTATTGCTCGTTACATACGGCAGGATTTATGACGAATTATACAAAGCGTTTATTTTACTCAATTCGGAAGGCATAAGCTGTGACATACTTAAGCTTACTAAAATATTTCCCTTAGAAAAAAATATGATAATTTCTGTTAGGGAATATGAAAAAATAATTTTCTTTGAAGAGGGTATTATCAGCGGAGGCATTGGAGAGCATTTTAGTAAGGAGCTTCTTGAATACGGATTTAAGGGAGAGTATCACGTTAAAGGAATATCGAAGTTTATTAAGCAGTCGTCAGTTAAAAGCGCTTTGGATAAGCTTGGCTTCGACTGTGATTCTATGGCCTCATATATTCGTGAAATAATGGAGGAATAATTTGAGAAATGAGACTTGATATTTCGCTTCAGAAAATGGGATTGACCTACAGCCGTCAAAAAGCAAAGGAACTTATAAAACAAGGTCATATATCGGTAAACGGCAGTATTTGTTTTAAACCATCGTATCTTATAAAGGACGGAGACGATATTAAAATTATCGGTGAAACTTTAAAATATGTGGGACGCGGCGGTTTAAAGCTTGAAAAGATTATAGATATATGCCGCGTTGATCTGAATAATAAAATCTGTATGGATATAGGAGCCTCTACCGGAGGATTTACCGATTGTATGCTGCAAAGAGGCGCGTTGTTGGTTTATTCTGTTGATGTGGGGTTCGGTCAGCTTTCTGAAAAATTGAGATGTGACGAACGCGTTGTCAACATGGAAAAAACTGATATCCGAAAAGTTGACGAGTCCGATGTGAGGCCGCGTCCGCAGTTTATTTCCGTCGACGTTTCATTTATTTCTCTGAAACATGTTTTGTCGTGCGCTTTCAGACTTCTTGATGAAGGAGGAACGGTAGCGGCTCTTATAAAGCCCCAATTTGAAGCCGGACGTGAAAATATCGGCAAAAACGGAATTGTTAAATCAAGAAATATTCATATAGACGTAATAAATGAAATTATTGCGCTGATATCAGAAAACGGTTTTGGGGTAATCGGTCTATGCTATTCTCCCATAACCGGCTCAAAAGGAAATATAGAATATTTGATATGCATGAAAAAAGGCGAGGATAATAAAAAAATATATGATGTAAAAAAAATAGTTTCGGAAGCATTTTTAAATTTTAATGTTAAAAAATAAATGGGTAAAATTAAAATCGGAGGAAAATATGAAAGCTGCCGTATTTCCGAATTTTCAGAAAAATAACGCGCTTGAATGTGCAAGGGCTGTCTGTGATATATTACATAATATTGATATTGAGGTTTGGGTTGATCAGAGTTATTGCAGAGATTTTAAAGATAAAAAAATCTGTGAAATTCGGATTATTCGATGAATTTGTTAAGGGAGCGGATTTTGCATTGGCAATTGGCGGCGACGGCACTATTTTGAAATGCGCCAGTCATCTTATTGAATGCAAAACAAAGCTTTTAGGAATTAATACAGGAAGACTTGGCTTTATGTCGGCTTTGGAGTTTGATCAGCTTGATTGTCTTAATGGACTTAAAAACGGAGATTATAACGTTATTGAGAGAATGATGCTTGAATGTGAAATAAACGGTAACGGTAAAAATAAGGTTTTTACCGCATTAAATGATATTACAATGTCCGGAATGTATTCAAGTATATGCGATTTTAAAATTTTTGACGATAAAGGAAGAATCGGAGCATACAGAGCTGACGGCGCAATTTTCAGTACTCCTACCGGATCTACCGCATACTCTCTTTCAGCAGGCGGACCTATTATAGATCCAGGTATGGAATGTATTGAAATGACCTTGATATGTCCTCATTCTCTTTTTGCAAGACCTATGATTTTTAAAGCTGATAAAAAAATAAAATTCGTTCAGGATAATAAGGATAACCGGAAAATCTATGTCTGCGTGGACGGTAATGCGCCTGTAATGCTTGAAGCTGGCGATATTGTTGAAATAAGACGTTCAGAAAATAAGATTCATCTTATTAACATGAACGATAATTCGTTTTACAATTCTCTGAATAAAAAAATGATGCATCCTATAAAATAAGATTTTTACGGAGCTGATTGGAAAGGCGGTTTTGATTTTAAATGAAAAATAAAAGACAATATAAAATACTTGATATAATAAAAATGCATGATGTTGAAACTCAGGAAATGCTTCAGAATCTCCTTTCGGATTACGGCTTTAATGTGACTCAGGCAACGGTTTCAAGAGATATAAAGGAACTTAAGCTGATA
>ENA-OQCO01000507-OQCO01000507.1-human-gut-metagenome-genome-assembly--contig:-NODE-507-length-20997-cov-2.099665_pt1 | contig 20997 bp, 20 predicted proteins | sample MGYA00242500_ERZ504582 | MGnify/ENA primary metagenome ERZ504582 (study PRJEB26092, sample SAMD00036346) | human gut metagenome | host: Homo sapiens | study: EMG produced TPA metagenomics assembly of...
CCTTCTTTTGCGTAGCCAAGGAGTGTATAAATATTTAGCATCTCCGTTGTGCCCGGCTCCTGATCCCCATCCAGGCTGCAGATACTTCCATCCTTTCACTGATCCCATATTTTCGTCCAAAATGCTCTATCGTCAGATATCCTTTTTCTTCTTTCAGCTCAGGAACCCGTCTTAACAGATCCTTCCGATCCATCTGCATAAATTTATCCGCCCATTCCATGCAGAGCTTCACATAGTTGGAAATTTTTTCTTCCTGCATCACATTTCCTCCCGAAGTATTTTGTTATATTTTACGTTATTTTTTTCAGAATACACTTTTTCCCTCTTATGCGCAAGCATATCCGGACCTGAATGTTTCTGATTTTTTCTCCGGCATTGTGGACTGACTTTGTATGTTTCGTTCTTATCCGACAAATCATGCCATGAATTTTACTTATCTGCTAAAAATTTCAACACAAAAATAACGTTTTTTTGCACAAAAACTAGATTTTCATTTCAAAAAGGTGTATAATATGAACAAAGTTTATCGTTTTGATGGTTAAATTTTTCCTGGCGGTAAACAAGAAATGAAAGTGAGGATTCGCCATGAAACAAAACAGTATGTTAGCAATGATCCTGGCCGGTGGAAGAGGAAGTCGTCTTCACGAGTTGACGAATAAAGTTGCCAAGCCAGCCGTTGGTTATGGCGGTAAATACCGTATCGTGGATTTTCCGCTCAGTAACTGTGCCAACAGCGGCATTGATGTCGTAGGTGTACTGACACAGTATGAATCAGTTTTACTGAACAGCTATGTAGCAGCCGGTGGCCGCTGGGGCCTTGATGCCAAGGACAGCGGAGTTTATGTACTTCCTCCACGTGAGAAGGCTGATGCCGGTCTGGATGTATACCGTGGAACAGCTGATGCGATCTCTCAGAATATTGATTTCATCGACTCACAGAACCCGGAATACCTTCTGATCCTTTCCGGTGACCACATCTATAAGATGAATTATGCAAAGATGCTTGATGACCATATCCAGCATAAGGCAGATGCGACTATTGCAGTTATCGAGGTTCCCATGAAGGAAGCCAGCCGTTTCGGTATCATGAACACCGGTGAAGATGACCGCATCGTGGAATTTGAAGAGAAACCGGAACACCCGAAGAGCAATCTTGCCTCCATGGGTATCTACATATTCAACTGGAAGCTTCTGCGCAAGCTCCTGCTGGCAGATATCAAAAATCCAGATTCCAATCACGATTTCGGTAAAGACATCATCCCTACACTCCTTGCACAGGACAAGGCACTCTACGCCTACAAGTTCAAAGGCTACTGGAAGGATGTAGGAACCATTGATTCCCTCTGGGAAGCAAACATGGATCTTCTCAGTCCAAACAGTGAACTGGATCTTAACGATCCTACCTGGAAGATCTACACTGAGGATGCTACATCTCTTCCACAGTATATCTGTGATACCGCTGTGATCAACACTGCTTTCATCACTCAGGGCTGTGTTGTGGAGGGTGAGATCACCAACTCCGTACTTTTCACAGGCGTCAAGGTCGGTCCTGGTGCCAAGATCATCGACAGTGTCCTGATGCCGGGTGTTGTTGTCGAGGCAGGTGCCGTTGTCCAGCGTGCTCTCGTTGCAGGCGGAGTCGTGATCGGTGCCAACGCTCGTGTCGGTTCCAAGGACAGTGAGCACATCGAACTTGTATCAAAACGTGTAAAGGGGGCTGAGTAATATGTTTAAAGCATTTGGAATCGTGAATTCCTCAGAAAGAAATATCCATGTGGAGGGGCTTCAGGACTACCGTGCGATCGGCGCCTTTTCATTTCTCGGAAGATATCGTGTCATCGACTTCCCGATCTCAAATATGACCAACAGCGGGATCGAGTACATTCAGGTCTATGTAAAGAACAAACCCCGTTCTCTTGTGGAACATCTCGGAACCGGACGTCACTACAACATCAACTCCAAGAGCGGTAATCTCCAGATCCTCTTTTCAGAGCATTCCGGAGTCAACGATATCTATAACACCGATATCGACAACTACTACTCCAATCTGGAGTGCATCGAAGCAGTTCATTATCCGTATGTTGTTATCGCTCCGAATTACATGATCTACACCACCGACTACTCCAAGCTGATCGATGCCCATATCGAATCCGGCGCGGATGTGACCATGCTTTATCATTCCGTTGATAATGCCAAGGAGAACCATCTGAACTGCCACATCCTGAACCTGAACCGTCAGAAGGGTGTTCTCTCCATTGAGCACAACCACGGCAATGCAAAGAACCGCAACATTTTCATGGATACCTACGTAATGAGCAAGGAGCTTTTCATCAGCCTCATCCATAAGGCAAAAGAGATTTCCTCTCTTTATACCCTTGCAGACGTGATCAATGCCGGCTGCAGAGACGGTGAGCTGGATGTGCGTGGTATATCTCATCGCGGATATTTTGCATCGATCACTGATTTCAAGAGCTATCACGATGCAAATATGGATCTGATCGACTACAAAACTGCAACCGATCTTTTCCATGATAACTGGCCGATCTATACACGCACCAACAACTCCTGTCCGACCCATTATTTTGACACAGCCAATGTTTCCAACTCCGTTATCTCCAACGGCTCCATGATCGAGGGAACTGTAGAGAATTCCATTGTCGGACGTGGCTGTACCATCAAAAAGGGCGCTGTTATCAAAAACTGTGTAGTTCTTGCAGACTGCACCATCGGTGAGAATGTCCATATCGAAAATCTGGTCGTAGACAAGCATGCTAAGATCACACATGCCAAGGAGATCATCAGTCCTGCTGATGAGCCTGGCTACATCAAACGTAACGATACACTGTAATATTCATATATAAATAAGGCCTCCGGTTCCTGTGTTACGAACCAGAGGCCTTATTTATCTCTGTACTCAGCTAAGCATATGGATCCGTCATTTCAGAACAGACTGGATCCATTTCAACGCATTATCCTTATTCTTCACATTACCCGGAAGGCAGATGCACACCGGATCATATCTCAGGCCAAATTCCTCTGCAACACTACTGCTGCCGTCAAGCTCCAGATGCTGATCATCCACAGCGCCCAGAGACTCAAACACCTCATCTCCAAACGTTTCCCTGAGATCTGCATACATTCCGCTGTCTTTCTCATGTTCATAGAGTTCCTTCGGCATGATCAGGACATCAACGGTAGCACTCTGGATTTCCGTCACATATGCGATCCTGGCATAGTAATCAAAATCCTCTCCTGTCTCGTCCGTCATCAGATTCTGCGCCACACTGACTTCTGCATATTTATCCTCTGTTCCCAGTGTCTTCAGAGCATCCTCTTCCACCTTCTCAGAGTCAAAATTCCCTGCATTCACCACTGCAATGGAAAGCACCGTCTTCATCTGTGCGTGACGATAAATATTCACTCCCAGACAGACTCCGCCAATGGCAAGAAGCACGCACAGCATATGTATCTTATAATACATCCAGATATACTGAATCTTCTTACCTGTTCCCATTCCCTTCAGTTTCTCTTTTTCGATCCGGCGGCGTTCCTTCTTCGTCAGATCAGTTTCGTTGGGCATCTCCGGATTCAGTACACTCTCATCGTGTCCGTCACTGCCGGCCTCCGCTCTGTTTTGTAAATCCATAAAAATCTCCTTTGTCTTTCATGTCTCAGTATTTTTTATCCTGAAGCGGGATATTCCAGTCGCTTTCCCCGCATCCTCCGGGTGGATGCTGCGACTTATCAATAAAGGATATTTTAGCATATTTTGGTACAAAATCACAGCGCATAAATATGAAAATACCATAAACTCTTCTATTTCCGACAGATCCTCATTCCATATCCATACATTACCGCCACAGCAGTCACAAGAATACAGACCATCACCGGTCTCATCCACAGATATAAAAGATTTTTCTCAATTCCAGCTGCCACAGCCACATCCTTCAGGATATCAGCCACGCAGAGATGAAACAGATAAATAAAAAACGCATATTTCTGTCCGATGGCTGCCGGAAGCTCGGGCACTTTCCGATTCTTTCCCATGATTGCAATGAGAAAAAGGCCAACAGCCATAAATACTGAACCCAGAAACAATTCCAGTTTGCCAAAATACCGGTATTCCAGCAGACTTGCGATCCCGCCGCCAGCTACCATGCCATACAAAAGAAACACTTTTTTCCGGCAAACCAGGCTTCCAGCTTTTCCTGATGTCTGTGTATCAGATGTCCCAACATAAAAAACGGAAATCCGGTAAACAGATAGTTTCGAAACTGCATAACACGGAAATGCTTTTCCGGGAACAGGAAGGTCGAAAATTCCTCCATTCCAAAATGGATCAGAAGAAGCACCGGTATCAGAACATATGCCTGCTTACAAATCCGGAATCTTGCTGCCAGGGCAAAAAGAAGATAACAATAGAGCAGTGCCGGGAGAAACCACAGATGCCATTTCACCTGAGAGCTGTTATTATATAGAAGAAACTGGCGGATATGCTCCCCTGAAATCAGGCTTCCAGCCATTCCTTCTGGCTTGCTCCGTCGATGTAATTCTGAATCAGCTCCCACAGACAGCAGACCGGAAATGCCACAAGCATCAGCTTCAGAACATGCCGGATCTTTTTTCCGATTCTTATAAATTCCGTATCATCGCCACGGAAACAAAAATATCCGGATACCATAAAAAACACAGGTACTGCAAATCTGGCAAGTACATTGGCTATGATTCCGGCATTTCCCGGAAAATGGACGTGAAGAAGCACAACTGCATAAGCACAGATCGCCTTTACCATATCCAGAGTACGGTTTCGCATAAAAATTACTCCTTTTTATATCGAACGCTTATCCCGGAAATATGATTCCGGGGTTCCCTTTTTTCGAAACGATATACTAACAAACCAGCAGAATTTTGTCAATGCTGTTTTTCTCCTGTACGGTTTGCTCTTATACGTTTTACTCTTGTACGGCTTCCGGATCTGAATTATAATTCTTTTATGACTTCTATGACAGGATGTTTGTTATTTTCTCAGAAAGGATTCTATTTTTTATGAAAAAAGACGGCTACTACTCTTCCGGCGAATTTGCACGCATGGCTCATGTCACCCTGCGGACAGTTCGCTATTATGATAAACAGGATATCCTGAAGCCATCTCTGGTCACGGAATCCGGCGCACGTTTTTATACAGATGAGGATTTTGCCAGACTTCAGCAGATCCTGCTGCTGAAATACCTTGGCTTTTCCCTGGATGATATCCGCGAAATGACGATCGGCGATTCTGACTACCATTTTATGCTCAATTCCCTTAATATCCAGCTTCGTCTTGTCCGCGACCGGATCGAGCAGATGCAGCTTGTTGAAAAAGCCATCCAGGATACAGCGCAGGTGATTCAGGAGCAGCACACCATCGACTGGAGCCAGATGCTGAACCTGATCCACCTTACAGGCATGGAAAAAAGTCTCAAAAACCAGTATCAGAATGCCACCAATATTTCCTCCAGGATCAACCTCCACAATCTGTACTCTCAGAACAAACAGGGCTGGTTCCCATGGATCTTCCAGCAATGTCATATCAGACCGGGACTTCGTATCCTGGAACTTGGCTGCGGTGACGGAACCTTATGGACTGAGAATCTTTCGCTGATCCCGGAAGATATTTCCATTACACTTTCCGATATTTCCAGCGGGATGCTCCGAGATGCCAGACGAGCCATCGGTTCTTCTGATACCCGCTTTGCTTTCCGGGCTTTTGACTGCAAAAAGATTCCTTACAAAGATGAAAGCTTTGATCTGGTGATTGCCAATCATGTACTTTTTTACTGTGATGATATCCCTGCTGTGCTGAAAGAGGTCTGCCGCGTGCTTTCCCCTGGAGGACATTTTCTCTGCAGTGCCTACGGGAAAGCCCATATGCAGGAAGTCAGCCAGCTTGTAGAAGATTTTGACGATCGAATCGTTCTCTCCGCTGATAAACTTTATGAACGTTTCGGAAGAGAAAACGGCAGGAAAATCCTGGATCCTTTTTTCCCGGATGCAAAATGGCACTCCTACGAAGATTTTCTCCTGGTCCAGGATGCAGAGCCACTGATTTCCTATGTTCTCTCCTGTCATGGCAATCAGAATCAATATATTCTTGACCACTACAAAGAATTCCGAGCCTTTGCCACAAAAAAAACTGCCAAAGGTTTCCGCATTACCAAGGATGCCGGCGTATTTCTTTGTGAAAAATAGACAAAAATAAAAAATATGAAAAAAGTCTCTTGAAAGTGACCTTACGTCATCTTTTATAATGAGGTCACAGTAAAAAGTGCAGGTACGTCAATGCTGCACATCACAATGTAAAGGAGAAACGATATGAAAGGAATTATTTTAGCAGGCGGCTCTGGAACACGTCTTTACCCGCTTACCATGGTAACATCCAAACAGCTTCTGCCGATCTTCGACAAACCGATGATCTACTATCCGATGTCCGTTCTTATGAACGCAGGCATCCGTGATATCCTGATCATTTCCACACCTCAGGATACACCAAGATTTGAGGAACTTCTTGGAGATGGACATCAGTTCGGCGTAAACCTTACTTATGCTGTACAGCCAAGCCCGGACGGACTGGCTCAGGCCTTCATCATCGGTGAGGAATTCATCGGCAATGACACAGTATGCATGGTTCTTGGCGACAACATTTTTGCAGGACACGGCCTTAAGAAACGCCTGAAAGCAGCTGTTGACAATGCTGAATCAGGCAAAGGTGCTACTGTTTTCGGATACTATGTAGATGATCCGGAGCGTTTCGGAATCGTAGAATTTGACCGGAACGGAAAAGCTGTTTCCATTGAAGAGAAACCGGCACAGCCGAAAAGCAACTACTGCGTAACAGGTCTTTACTTCTACGACAACAAAGTTGTTGAGTATGCAAAGAATCTGAAACCAAGTGCAAGAGGCGAGCTTGAGATCACAGACCTGAACCGCATTTATCTTGAGAAAGGTCAGCTGAATGTTGAGCTTCTGGGACAGGGATTTACATGGCTGGATACCGGTACACATGAAAGCCTTGTTGAGGCAACTAACTTCGTAAAAACCATGGAGCAGCATCAGCACCGTAAGATCGCGTGCCTTGAGGAGATCGCATACTTAAATGGCTGGATCACAAAGGATGATGTTCTCAAGGTTTATGAAATCCTCAAGAAAAACCAGTATGGACAGTATCTGAAGGATGTTCTGGATGGAAAATACCTGGATGCACTTCACTGAATAATATTATAAAAGGAGATTTTTTCACATGACAATTATCGTTACCGGCGGTGCCGGATTTATCGGAAGCAATTTTATTTTTCATATGATGGAGGCTCATCCTAACTATCGCATCGTATGCCTGGACTGCCTGACTTATGCAGGAAATCTTTCCACTCTTGCACCGGTTATGGACAAACCGAATTTCCGCTTCGTAAAGGAAAGCATCACAGACCGTGAGGCAGTTTACAAACTCTTCGAAGAAGAGCATCCGGACATCGTGGTAAACTTCGCAGCAGAGAGCCACGTAGACCGTTCCATCGAGAACCCGGAAGTATTCCTTGACACAAACATCAAAGGTACTGCTGTTCTTATGGATGCCTGCCGTAAATACGGTATCCAGCGTTATCATCAGGTTTCCACTGATGAGGTTTACGGAGATCTTCCGCTTGACAGACCGGACCTTTTCTTTACAGAGGAAACTCCGATCCACACAAGCAGCCCGTACAGCTCTTCCAAAGCCGGTGCTGACCTTCTTGTTCTTGCTTACCACAGAACATACGGCCTGCCTGTAACCATCAGTCGCTGCTCCAACAACTATGGTCCGTACCACTTCCCGGAAAAGCTGATCCCGCTTATGATTGCCAATGCACTGAACGACAAACCTCTTCCTGTTTACGGAAAAGGTGAGAACGTTCGTGACTGGCTCTATGTTGAAGACCACTGCCGCGCTATCGACCTGATCATCCACAAAGGACGCGTAGGTGAGGTTTACAACGTAGGCGGACACAATGAGATGAAAAATATCGACATTGTTAAACTGATCTGCAAAGAGCTCGGCAAACCCGAGAGCCTGATCACACATGTAGCTGACCGTAAAGGCCATGATATGCGTTACGCTATCGATCCGACCAAAATCCACAACGAACTTGGATGGCTCCCTGAAACAAAATTCGCAGACGGTATCAAAAAGACGATCAAATGGTACCTTGATAATAAAGAGTGGTGGGAAACTATCATCTCCGGCGAGTACCAGAACTACTACGAAAAAATGTATGGAAACCGTGAGGAGGTTAAAGCATGAAATTTTTCGTAACAGGCGTTGGCGGCCAGCTTGGCCATGACGTAATGAATGAACTCTCCAAACGTGGCCATGAAGGTGTAGGAAGTGACATCGCTCCTTCCTACAGCGGCATTGCTGACGGTACACCAGTTACTGCCATGCCGTATGTACAGCTTGATATCACAGATAAAGATGCTGTCGCAAAAGTGATCCGCGAAGTGAGGCCGGACGCTGTGGTACACTGTGCCGCATGGACAGCTGTAGACGCTGCCGAGGATGAGGAGAACCGCGAAAAAGTACGTCTTGTCAATGTTGTGGGAACCCAGAACATTGCAGATATCTGCAAAGAGCTTGGCATTAAGATGATGTACATTTCCACTGACTATGTTTTCGATGGTCAGGGAACTGCTCCATGGGATCCTGACTGCAAGGACTACGCCCCACAGAACGTATACGGCCAGACTAAACTGGACGGCGAGCTTGCTGTATCCGGCACTGTAGATAAATTCTTTATCGTGCGTATTGCCTGGGTATTCGGCAAAAATGGCAAGAACTTCATCCGTACCATGGTAAACCTCGGAAAAACTCATGACAAACTTACTGTTGTCAGCGACCAGATCGGTACACCAACCTATACCTTCGACCTTGCCCGCCTTCTGGTAGACATGCTGGAAACAGAAAAATATGGCTACTATCACGCAACCAACGAAGGCGGCTACATCAGCTGGTATGATTTCACAAAAGAAATCTTCCGCCAGGCTGCTGCCCTCGGCCACAAAGAATACGAGAAAGTAGAAGTTTCTCCTGTCACAACTGCAGAATACGGCGTATCCAAAGCAGTCAGACCATTTAACAGCCGCCTGGATAAGTCCAAACTTATGAAAAACGGCTTCCAGCCCCTTCCTACATGGCAGGACGCACTGGAGAGATATCTGAAAGAAATTCTGTAATACGTATACAATAATATAAATACAGCCCGGGAAATTATTTGTGCTTCCCGGGCTGTTGTATTATTGTTATCTAATTTATCTAATTTTATGATTTCTTTAATGCAGCCTTACGCTATTACCATCCACGCTACATTTATATTACTGCTGCACAGTACCATCTGCCGGCTGTGTCTCTGCACTGCCGTCCTGTGTGGCATTGGCTGTTTCTCCCTGAGCAGCAGCTGTGCTGCCTTCTGCTGTTGCCTGCACATCATTATCTGCTGCAGCGGCTGCAGATGTAGCTGCATCAGCCTCTTCCTGAGAAACAGACTCTCCATTACGAACCTTCTTCATCATCTCTTCAGCCTTCTGAACTGTAGACTCATCCGGAATCATAACATAAGCTTTCTGACTCATGGAGTACGGCTTCTGTGTATCACCGCTGCCATCTACACTGTAGCTTACAATATTCCAGGAACCACCATTATTCAGCTGCTGCTGAAGCAGTCTCGCGATCTCCTCATAAGAGATATTTGTCTCAAAGCATCCCTGAATGCTGGAAAGAACAGATGAATAATTTTTCAGAAGCTCCGGTGAAAGAGCCTTGTTGATCACACCCTTGATAACAGCCATCTGGTTCTTACCTCGCTGACGGTCTCCCTCAGTAAAAGCATAACGCTCACGGCTGAACACCAGTGCCTGCTCACCATTCAGTAAGTTCTCCCCCTGGTTAAAATGATATCCTGTCTCATTCTTGGAATCAAAATCATAATCAGAATAAACAGTAACACCGCCCAGTGCATCGATCAGTTGCTCAAAACCTGCAAAGTTGATCCTGAAATAATAATTGATATCCTCATTATAAAGCATTCCAAGAGTATCCATACATACATTGATGCCATAGATACCAGCATGTGTCAGCTTATCCCTCTGTCCTCCTGAAATAGAAAGCGGAACAAAATAATCACGAGGTGTAGAAACAAGCAATACCTGTCTTGTATTTGTATTCACAGTTGCAATAATATTGGAATCACTTCGGCTCTTCGCCACAAGACCACTTCGGCTGTCAATACCACTGATAAAGATCGTATACACAGAACCATCATTGGTATTCTGTGCTGTCTCATTCTCAGTCTCCTGCGGTTCGATAGTTGTCTCCACCTTCTTCACTGTCAGCTCTTTGATTCTTGAAGAAACATCGGAATATCCATCCATCTCTTCAATAACGCTTAAATATGCACTGTTCAGTACGATCGCACCTGTCTGGCCATTCAGAAGCCCGTCTACAAGCTCTGTAAGTCCTGTATACTCCTGAACCTGAACACTCTTGCCAACCTCAGAATCAACTTCCTGGATCGCCTTATCAGAGTTCTCTCTGTCAAGATCTGTCAGCACACCATACACATAATCTGCTGTAGCGGCAACAGAATCCGCAGCATCATCTGCACGGACATAAATACCAACCTCAGTCACCTCAGTATTTACACCGGAAATCCCTGCAAGTGCGGAATGTGTCTTATAAATATACATACTTCCAAGAATGAACACAGCCGCAAAAACAGCTGCCAGCATCACACCTACAACAAACCTTATCTTACCATCAGTACTCCAGACAAGAGCCCCAACGATCAAAACCAGCACCAGCATAAACAAACCAATACCAGCCAGGAACTTGGTCGGGACTACTTTCATATTCAGGAGCATAACTGCAAACACGATCGCAGCGATCAAAACCACCAGCGTCACGATCATCCCCGGGATATGCTTACCCATTTTTCTCATATGCAAACCTCCATTTTTGTCTTAGTGTTTAAGTTAAACATCTTCATTATTTTACGCTTTTTTTGAGGTAAAAGCAAGGAATATTAATATTGTAATTATTCGCTGCAAATCTTTGACTACGGTACCCAGTTTTTAAATGATGCCCAGTTGTCTTTCGCAGCTGCTTTCATCTTTTCTGCTTCTTTCTTACATAAAGCATCTCCATACTCTGCTGCATTTTCATAACATACTGCTGAATATGTATAAAGGACAAATTCTTTTGCAGACTGTTCTTCCTTCTGCAATTTATCAAGTTCCCTGTATTTTTGTTTCTCGTATACTTCATCTGCAAACTCTCTCAGAAGCAAAGCTGCGCCCTTATAGCATTCTTCCTTCACTGACTTTCTGCTTACTCCATGCCGTAATGCACTCATATAAATATCTGTGCCTCTAAGGCAGGCAATTCCTATCGTTCTTTCTGTTATATTAACACCTCCGCAAGACTCCAAAAATTCATCTATAGACTACTGTAAGTCTTACCCAATTTCAAAAGAATACTTCCATTTGCGTTATCATTTATCGAAAGATTTCTTTCTTTTAAAGTCACATTTCTAAAACTTTCCAGATCATATACTTCCATATCAGTATATAGCCATCGATCTATCTCTTTAAAATGTTCATTATCAATCCATTGTACACAAAAATTCTTTGCTTCAGATAATGCATTTTCTGGACTAACAATTTCATCCATTTGCAGATCACTCAGATATAAATTCCATAACAGATTAAATGCCTCTTCTGTTTCATCAACCTCCTCTTCTTCATTTGTTTCCTCTTCAGCTATTACTTCTGTTCTCTCTTCAGTTTTTCCCTTTTGTTTCTGTTCAGCTTTGTAACTATCGGCATTATCTTTATTCGCCATATTATCGCCTTGTTCTATTGTTTCAGATGCATCTAAATTATTAAATCCTACTATTGCCACATTTAGACCAACTACAAAAACAGCTAGTCCTATCGCCCTGCGCACAATTCTTTTTACCCTATTTTGAAATGCAAATAAATCCTGGATACATTCCCAAGATGCTGCTTTTCTTTCTTTTTGACATTCTATTTCATATTGTGTGAAACCTATATCCTCCTGAAAAATTCCTTTCCTAATTTTCTCATTTTTAAAATGGATAATTATTTCACAGTTTAATATTCTGTTTTTCCATTTACCAATACTTTTTTTAGAAATTTTTTCTATTATATGCTCAATCTTTTTTAGTATAAATATCCCCAACAACAATATAGCTAAACTCTTCCAAATATTCTTTACTAATACATCTGCTAACAGTTGAAATCCGCCTACCGGCAGAACAGCAATCCACTCCAAATATGTAGATTTCCAATCTTTCTCATCTGATTTTTTATTTTCTTTTGCTTTTTTTCTAAGTGTCTTTATTTTTCTGTTAATCTTATTAATTTTTACAGCTTTAAGTTCCTCTAGATCATTTTGTTCTATTTTATTATCATGACAATCTGTGCATGGATTTTTATATTCTTTTTCATCTATCTCTCTTTTTCCATTAACAGCTGCCATATTCTTCCTTCTTTATCTATATTTAGAAATCTCTCATTCCAAGCTGACATATATGAATATGATAGCACAATATTCCTCTTTTATCAATTAACATCTCATAAAATTGAACTGAAATTGAACTGTTCATTGCCAATTCTAATTTATTATGTTATAATAAAGTAAATTTGGAGGTGAAAAAAATGGCATCTATTCAATCCACTCAGAAATATATGAACATTATGGCAGCAGCGTTACAGATCGTCACTAAAATCCCCCAAACGTTCAACGAGATATTCGCATCTCAGGATTATGAAGAAATTTCAACTTTTGTAACAACAACCCTAGATGCCTATTGGAATGATGATAATTACTCACTTCTGCATAATATTGATGATTTTTTACAAACTATCCACGAAGAAAAAGATTCAAACCGTCAGCAAATCATGGCCATCTCATTTTGCTTGTGGTTAGATTTCCGAATCACTTATACCAGAGATGAAAATAATATTGCCGGAAAACGTGCATATTTTTCACTTGCTAGTCTTGTATCAATATCCAAGGATGATTATGCAGTTGTAGATTCTCTGAACACTAACTATAATAAGACGGGAATCTGGATCAATCCCAAGTTTCCAATTGCAACACCGCATATCATTCGTAATGAAGAACTTTTTGAAAAAAATATTTCCAATAGAGACATTTTTGAAGGTATAAATGGCTTGCTTAAACATTGCAGCTATGTCTCATATGACAATAAAAACATTATAAAAAACATAATTATATCTGATACTTTTTTAACTGAAAAAGACGACTGTTCCTTTTCCATTGGGTTTTCTCCAATATCTGATCGTAAAGATCTATTACAACTTGAAGATCAGCCAATAGAACGCAACGGTATAAAATATAAATGGAGAACTCGTCAAGCCACTGAACCACGCTGAAGAACTACTAGAACGGCTTAAAAATGACTGGAATTTAGCCGGAGATATGAATGTCGATATTTTTTTCACACCAGAACTGTTAGGAACTTCTCTTTCCGAGAAAAATGATGGCGAATATAATTCCTTTCTATGGGAATGTTCCAATTTGAGATTAGCATCTGGCAAAAATGTTCCATTGTTAACTATCCTCCCCAGCTACTGGTCAGATAATTATAATCGTTCCACTATTGTCAGTTTAGACGGGCAGATTATCGGTCATCAGGAAAAGCATATTCCTTTCGTTGATAAAAAAAACCACAAAATGGAAGCTCTCGCGGAAATCCAAGAATGGTCTACTGTACTGATCCATATTCCGAATGTCCATAGAATCGCTATTGTAATATGCGCAGAATTTTTATCTGATCAGGATCGAATCCAAAAATTTCTATGTGGAAGTTTGGGTGCAACGCTACTGATCGTACCTTCTTATTCCAGAGGTGAACAGGATTTTATCAATGCTTTACCTGCTTTAAAATGTTACGGAACTACCATTATATGGGGTAACTGCTGTGGAGCAGTTGCTTCCAACGAAAAAGCTATTGGTGGATGTGGAATTGCAGGTACAACACAAACCATCACTTTTGGCAGTAAATGTAGCTGTAACTTCTCATGCCAAAATATAAAGGCTTGTGTTTTTAAAGTTAAAATCCCTCTGGATTTCGAACTTTCAAAAACAACCGAATCTTTTACAAAAGAAAATATAACTCATAATATCCAATGAAAGATTCGAATAAATTTATATCATCAATCACTTAAAAAGGAGGAAAATTTTATGCGCAAAGAAATCTGGATGCATACCCAAACAAATCTATCAGAATCTTTGGAGAAACAAGAATACACTACTCTAATCCAATATGCCTCTGATAATAAGGAATATGTTATAAACGAATGGTATAATTCCGATAATTCTTCACTTAGCCAAATCCTTCGTTACGGAAACTCACAATTGAATTATTTTGAACATCACTTACCAACGGCATCAAAAGAGGATGCTATTTTTCAATTAGGAACTTTAATGGGCGTCATAAAAACATTCAAAGATTTTCTACATGAAAAACAGCAAGAAAATCTGACAGCCCAAATTTACCAAAAACAGGTTTTATCTGTTAAGCATTTAAAAGATATTATTTTGCTATTAGAAGCCCATGGAATTATGAGTCATTCAGAAATATGCAAAAATTTAGATTTAAAAGAATCTACCTTATCGGAAATAATGAAAAAAGCAGCTTCTACTAATCTTATAATATCCAGTAAAGCTGGCAAATATAAATTATATAGATTAAGCGATAATGGCAGATATTTAAGCCGACAATTACGAGCCAAAACAACAGTATCTACAAATAGAGATGAATTATTAAAACAACTGAAATTCCACCTAAAAGCATCAGCATCTGAAAATTCCTTTAAAGATACTATAAAAAAACTATTGGAATACAATGACCCCAATATCAAAAATGAAATTACAAACATAAAAATTGCTCCTGGCAACACCATTACCGTTCTTCATACTCCTGATAAAACAATACAAAAAGAGCGCTACGAAATAACTGGTATCCCGATAAACAGTAAAGAAGACAACGGTGGTGATGTGACCTTAATGGCTCGAAAAATAAAATATGATTTTGATGCACTGGACGATATAAAAAATATTATTTATGAAGAAAAGGATTTAGCATAATGAAAAATGTAAGAGAAATGATTCAAATTAAATGCAGTAACGCAACTGGTAATATCTATGATATATATTATGCTTTATATATGGATTTTTTATCAGAATCACAGCTTGATAACCCTGCTTCTATTTTGCAGGAATTATTAGAAGAGGTATCTCGGTATAAATTTGAAGATGATAAAAATTACAAATATATCGCTGAGACAGATATCGAAGAAACTCAGAACCACTATTTTTCTTTATTAAGTGCATATATCCATAGCCTCACACTAGATAATTTAAATGAACAAGATTTTTATTCTAAAATTTATAATGTGGTATTTAAATCTGATATATTTCCACAGGACATAAAATCTCAGTCCATTTTATTATATTTTTTGGCTGAAAAAATCCCTGAAATTCCATATTTTCAGGCAACCAACCTATTAAAAATGCCTGCGGAGGAATACAAAGCAACTATCCAACGTTTAAATCCTCAAATCGAAAAAATCATAAATATTTTAAACCGAAGATTTGCAACCCGGACAGAAGAAGCCTCGCAAATATATGAAATAATATCTTCTATCGAGGATAAAAAAGATAAAATCGTCCTTCTCGCTGTATATACTAATATTATTCAGCGGAATATAAATAATAGACAGTAATATATGTAAGTGCCCCAAACAATTTTGAGGCACTTACACATTTTTAATTATAATCTGGTATATTTAGAAATATTCTCAACAACCACTCTACATCTATTTTTACAGAAAGCAATTCCATATGCCAGAATCTTATTTCGGCTATCATTACGCAGATGCTCATCATATCTTCGTTCTTTTATCTGATTCATAGCCCTCTCACATGCCTTCTCCAAACCGGCAAATGTCTGTACATACTTCAGTTCAATAATGATCCCTGCATCCGTATACCTCCGGTTCCATCAAAATATCTGCAAAACCATCTCCAAACTCCACATTGGACTGAACCAGCCAGTTTGGATCACTTCGTAAAAGTCCCAGAAGAATTCCATGGTAAAAAATCTCTTTCTCACCATCTCGTGCTTTTTTATCAAAAATACTGATCGTCTTCCCAAGAATGCTTCTCTGCCCACCAGCTCTGTCAGATGATATCTCGCATCCTCAAATGTAAACCCGTCTACATTCTGCAATGAGAGAAATAACACAGGAACCTTCCCCCACTGCTCAAGAAGCTGTTCATCAGCCTTGTCTTATCAACATAATAAAATCCAGCCTGCCGGATCTCCTGGAAGTTCTCAATTCCTACCGACAGCTTCCATCTTCTCATAGCCCGTGCTCCACTCCTCTCTCAAATAGCAGATTTATTTCAGATTAGCACAACACGATCTCTTTGTCTATGGATTTATTTTGACAAGCTCGGACAAGCCATCCTGTCCTCTTACTCTACCGTAACACTCTTAGCCAGATTCCTGGGTTTATCTACATCCAGTCCCTTATTCACACTCACATAATATCCCAGCAGCTGTAACGGAATTACAGCCAGAGATGTTGCAAAATGCGGATCTGTTTTTGGAATATAAACAGTAAAATCTGCAGTATCTTCAATATTATAATTTCCAAAAGTTGTCAGACCCATAAGATAAGCACCACGGCTCTTGCACTCTACCATATTGCTCACTGTCTTCTCATAAAGCTCCGGCTGTGTCAGAACACCGATCACAAGTGTACCATCTTCGATCAGGGAAATCGTGCCATGCTTCAGCTCACCTGCAGCATAAGCCTCTGAATGAATATAACTGATTTCCTTCATCTTCAGGCTACCCTCAAGACTGATGGCATAATCAATACCACGCCCAATAAAGAAAACATCCTTCGCATTAGCCTGCTTGGCTGCAAACCACTGAATACGCTCCTTATCCTCTATGATCTTCTGAATCTTATCCGGAATTGTCTGGAGCTCTTTTACATAAGAATCACACTGTTCCACTGTAATCTCTCCCCTGACCTTTGCAAACTGCAAAGCCAGCACATATGCTGCGATCAGCTGAGTACTGTATGCCTTAGTCGTAGCAACAGAAATCTCCGGACCTGCAAGAGTATAAAATACATTGTCCGCTTCTCTGGCAATAGAAGAACCCACAACATTTACGATCGCCAGTGTACGGATTCCTTTTTCCCTGCATTCTCGAAGCGCAGCAAGACTGTCAGCAGTCTCACCGGACTGACTGATGATCACTGCAAGTCCATTCGGATCCAGAAGCGGCTTACGGTAACGGAACTCTGATGCCAGTTCCACACGAACCGGAAGACCGGCCATATCTTCAATCACATACTGCGCAGCCATTCCCACATGATAAGCAGAGCCGCAGGCCACAATATAAATCTGGCTGATACTTCGGATCACCTCTTCTTCCAGTCCGATTTCAGCAAGGTCCAGCTTGCCATCACGGATAACGGAATTCAATGTATCTGCAACTGCCTCGGCTGCTCATGAATCTCTTTCATCATGAAATGTTCAAATCCTGCCTTCTCCGCAGCCTCTGCATCCCACTCAATAACTTTTGGCTCCTTCTCGATCTCCTCGCCGTCCAGATTATAAAATGTGATTTCTCCTTTCTTCACGCAAGCCAGTTCCTGATTACCAATATAGTAAACATTTCTTGTATATTTCAAAATTGCAGGAACATCCGAAGCAATATAAGACTCTCCATCTTCCACACCAAGAATCATCGGGCTGTCTTTTCGCGCTGCAAAAATCTCTTCCGGATAATCACGGAACATCAATGCCAGCGCATAAGAACCTCTGATGCGTACCATGGCATGACGAACTGCTTCAACCGGAGATTCCCCATATTTTTTGTAATAGTAAGCTACAAGATTCACTGCAACTTCTGTATCCGTAGAAGAATAAAAAGAATATCCCTTACGCAAAAGCTTCTCTTTCAGCTCCTGATAGTTCTCAATGATCCCGTTATGTACAGCAATCACATTTCCATCATTACTGATATGAGGATGCGCATTCCGCTCAGAAGGCTCACCATGAGTTGCCCATCTGGTATGTCCGATTCCACACATACCCGGAACAGATTCCCCGCCGTTTGTTTTTTCCGCAAGAATCCTAAGACGCCCCTTCGCCTTGATCACCTCAGTATCCTTTTCCCCGTCACGAACTGCAATACCCGCCGAATCATAGCCTCTATATTCCAGTTTAGAAAGACCATCCAGAAGAATTGGTGCTGCCTGCTGCTTTCCTGTAAATCCAACAATTCCACACATAACTTTATACTCCTCTTATCACCCATGTACTCTAAATTCATTTCTCTTCAGAAATAATCATATTTTATTCGGCTGCATGTCCCTTTCTACGGACAACATCCACAACCTGATCCACATATTTTCTGCAAAGTTCCTCACTCTCAGCTTCAACCATCACACGGAGCAGCGGCTCTGTACCGGACTCCCTCACCAGGATCCTGCCTGCATCACCCAATTCATCTGCGACCCGCTGCACTGCTGCCTGCACATCTTCATCAGCCTGGGCAGCCACCTTATCAAGAACTCGTACATTCTCCAGCACCTGCGGATAAATCTTCAGTTCCGCAGTAAGCTCGCTGAGTTTTTTTCTTCTTTGCCATTATAACTTCCATCATTTTCAGGCTTGTAAGAATACCATCACCCGTCGATGCATACTTGGAAAAAATAATATGGCCGGACTGCTCCCCTCCAAGACGGCACCCGTTCTGCATCATATATTCATAAACATATTTGTCGCCAACAGCAGTTTTCGCATACCCGATATCAGCTTCATCAAAAGCTCTGTACAGCCCGAAATTGGACATCACAGTAGTAACAACTGTATTTGTCAGAAGTTTTCCCCTCTCCTTCATATAACGGCCATAAACATAAAGGATGGCATCACCGCTGACAACATTTCCCTTCTCGTCCACACAAAGACAGCGATCCGCATCTCCATCATAGGCAAAACCAACATCCAGGTCATTATCAGCTACAAGTTTCTGCAGTCCTTCAATATGAGTAGAACCTGCATTGTTATTAATATTCGTTCCATCTGGCTGGGCATTGATCACATATGTCTCTGCACCCAATGCGTCAAAAACAGCTTTTGCTATATTCCAGGCACTTCCATTTGCACAATCCAGACCAACCTTCATTCCCTTAAAAGAATACACTCCAAGAGAAATCAGATAACCAATGTAACGGTTTCGCCCTGCTGCATAATCTACGGTTCTGCCAATCTCTTTCCCTTTTACAGCCGGAATCTCGTGCCATTTCTGACCAAAAAGCTGCAGTCTGTCATCCAGATAATCCTCAACCAGTGCAATGGTCTCTTCTTCCATTTTTTCACCCTGACCATTGATCAGCTTGATTCCATTATCATAGTAAGGATTATGACTGGCTGAAATCATAATGCCACAGTCAAAACCATCTGTACGGGCCACATAAGCTACAGATGGCGTAGTTGTAACATGAAGAAGATACGCATCAGCACCAGAAGCCACCAGGCCGCCAACCAGCGAATATTCAAACATATAGCTGGAACGACGTGTATCCTTACCGATCACGATCCGCGCAGCTGCCGTCTCCCCGGCTCTTCTTCGAAGCTCATTATAGTACCATCCCAGAAAACGCCCGATCTTAAACGCATGATCAGCCGTTAAAGAAACCCCTGCTTCCCCGCGGAAGCCATCTGTTCCGAAGTATTTTCCCATTTTAGTTCTCTCCTTCGTGTATATTAATATTTTTCTGGCAAAACCATGAAATCAGTAAAACACCTAACATACATCCTAATCCATTATGAACAATATCATCAAATTCAAATAATCCCCGACAGGTAATCAGCTGCAAGATTTCAATCACTGATGATGTTCCAAAACCGATCAGCAAGCCTTCTTTCCATCCAATTTTTCTTCCCAATGCCACCGGAATCAAACATCCATAAGGCAATAGCAACAAGCAATTCAAAATATTTTCCTTAAGCATCTCTCTGTCATGATACAGAAAAACCGCTTTCCAGGACCAGAAAAGATGCAGTTCATATTGTGGCTGTGCATATGGAATCCGCGTAAAAACCGTAGATTCCAGTACTGTCCATAAATATATGAATAGAAAAATTCCTACAAGACATTGAGAAAAATGAATTCTGTCTTTTTTGTATAATCGAAACAAATTTCCTACAAGCAAAATTAATAATATGAAAAACCAAAAGAAGCCTTTTGCTCCCCAATTTGGATTCTGTGTGACGATTATCCTGTATATTCTCATTTAATTTATAACTTATCTTTTAATCTCTAAAAAAAATATCTCGTGTATACACTTTGTCTTTTACATCATTCAAACAAATATCATATCTGTTTGCAATAATTGCATGACTTTGCTTTTTAAATTCTTCCAAATTGTTTACAACCCGACTGCCAAAAAAAGTACTTCCATCTTCCAATGTTGGCTCATAAATAATAACTGACGCACCTTTGGCTTTAACACGTTTCATAACTCCCTGTATAGAAGACTGTCGGAAATTATCTGAATTTGATTTCATAGTAAGACGATATACACCAATTACAACCTCTTTTTCCATAGAAGCATCATATGTATTTTCGTCTCCATAAGCATAATATCCTGCTTTCTGCAAAACACGATCCGCTATAAAATCTTTTCGTGTTCTATTAGATTCAACGATAGCAGACATCATATTCTGCGGAACATCTTCATAATTAGCCAGAAGCTGCTTGGTATCTTTCGGCAAACAATAACCACCATATCCAAATGACGGATTGTTATAATGAGAACCAATTCTTGGATCAAGACACACACCATTAATGATCT
>ENA-OQCO01000510-OQCO01000510.1-human-gut-metagenome-genome-assembly--contig:-NODE-510-length-20917-cov-2.119096_pt1 | contig 20917 bp, 23 predicted proteins | sample MGYA00242500_ERZ504582 | MGnify/ENA primary metagenome ERZ504582 (study PRJEB26092, sample SAMD00036346) | human gut metagenome | host: Homo sapiens | study: EMG produced TPA metagenomics assembly of...
CCCGTCTGGCCATCAGCCAGAAGGTGCTGGGTCTGCCGGTCATGGCCATCTATGAGAACGGCAGATGATCGACTCCGTGGTGAAGGATGACGCCACCGCCGAGAGCATCGAGGCAATGATCCTCAAGCATTGCTGAAAACTCATTCCTTTGTTTTCCCGCCCCATGGGCATGGAATAAAAATCTGAAAGGAAGGAGGAAAATAGAAATGAGTATTCTCAAGGGCAGAAAGGCCATCGTCATCGGTGACCGTGACGGTGTCCCCGGTATGGCCATTGCGGCCTGTGCCGAGAGCGCTGGCGCCGAAGTCGTGTTCTCCTCTACCGAGTGCTTCGTCTGAACGGCCGCAGGTGCTATGGATCTGGAGAATCAGAAGAGAGTCAAGGAGTTCGTGGAGCAGTACGGAGCAGAAAACATTGTGGTTCTGCTGGGTGCTGCCGAGGGCGAGGGTGCCGGTTTGGCAGCCGAGACCGTGACGAACGGTGACCCCACTTTTGCAGGTCCTTTGGCAGGAGTCTCGTTGGGACTCAGGGTTTATCATGTATGTGAGCCGGAAGTCAAGGCAGAGTTTGATGAAGCTGTCTATGATGAGCAGGTCGGTATGATGGAGATGGTGCTGGACGTTGACGATATCGTCAGCGAAATGACCAGTATCCGTGAACAGTATTGTGCCTTCAAAGACTAATGGTCTCACCCAGAGAGGGATGGCACACCGCCATCCCTCTCTATTCTATATATAAAATTGTATACAACTCAGGGATTTTACACACCCATACATACGAAAGGTGATCTGACCTATGAAAAGTGTCATCCGTGGAGCCGGCTATGTTCTGGCTCATACCCCCGATATGGTGCTGCACAACGGCACTACCCAGACAACAGAGCGTATCGTCAACCCCGACAGCGAGTATCTCAAGGAGCTGCCCAGCCACATCCGCAGCTTCGAGCAGGCGGTGGCCTATTGGCCCAATCAAGTCTACATTGGCAACAAGACCCCGGATGAACTGGCGGCAGTGGCCCAGCCCTGGTGCGACAAGGAGTGCGACTGCCACGAGCGGTACGGCAAGTTCGGCCAGATGATGCCCCAGAACGAGTTCCTGCTGCTGATGCAGGCCTGCGACGTGTTCGATCTGGTGGAACTGGAGGCCGAATTCGTGGCTGCCAACCGGGAGGCGCTGGCCGCCAACCCCGTCATGGAGCAGAGCGTACTGGACCGTCTGAAAAACGGCAATTCGCTGGAGGAGATCCAGCGGCTGGTAGAGGAAGAGGGCGCCGAGGGACTGTATCATCTGGGCCAACTGGTGGGCTGCGTGAAGCGGGCCCACGATATTGACGCCAATCTTTCCGCCCACGTCATGCACGAGAATCTGGTGTCCAAGGCGTCCTCCGTGCTGGCCCTGCTGAACGTGATCCACGTCACCGGCATCGACCGCAATCAGGTGGAGTACGTCATCGACTGTGCCGAGGAGGCCTGCGGCGATATCAACCAGCGTGGCGGCGGCAACTTCGCCAAGTCCGCTGCGGAGATCGCCGGGCTGAACAACGCCTCCGGCTCCGACTGCCGTGCCTTCTGCGCTGCCCCCGCCCACGCCATGATCGAGGCGGCGGCTCTGGTGGCCAGCGGCGCTTACCACACCGTGGTGGTCACCGCCGGCGGCTGCACCGCCAAGCTGGGCATGAACGGCAAGGATCACGTGAAGAAGGGCCTGCCCGCTCTGGAGGATATGATCGGCGGCTTTGCCGTGGTCATCACGCAGGACGACGGCGTGAACCCCTTTATCAACCTGAATATGCTGGGCCGCCACAGCGTGGGCACCGGTTCTGCCCCGCAGGCCGTCATCACCTCTCTGGTCACCGATCCGCTGGATCGCAACGGCCTGAAGATCACCGATATCGACAAGTATTCCCCGGAGATGCAGAACCCCGACATCACCAAGCCCGCCGGCGCCGGCGATGTGCCGCTGGCCAACTACAAGATGATCGGCGCTCTGGCCGTGAAGCGGGGCGAGCTGCAGCGGGCCGAGCTGGCCAACTTCACTGTGGAGCACGGCCTCACCGGCTTCGCTCCTACCCAGGGTCATATTCCCTCCGGTGTTCCCTATGTGGGCTTTGCACGGGAGGCATTGCTGGCCGGCGATATCAAGCGTGTCATGGTCATTGGTAAGGGTTCTCTGTTCCTGGGCCGCCTCACCAACCTCTTTGACGGTGTTTCCTTCGTCATCGAGGCCAACCCCGGCAAGGAGGAAGCTGCTCCCGCCGTGGACGATACCCAGATCCGCCACATGATTGCAGACGCCATGCGTGGCTTTGCCGAGACGCTGGCAGCACAGATGGGGGAGTAAGCATGAAGAACGTAAATCAGACCATCGTGGAGACCTTCCGTGAGGTGGCGGAGTATCTGGAGACCGGCCGCTCCGGCCGCCGTCCCCGCCTGCTGCTGACCGGCATGGGCAGCGAGCACGGGGAGGAGAACTCCATGCAGGCGGCGGTGATGGCCGCCCGTGTGGGGCTGGACGTGTCCTACATCGGCACGCTGGAGGGGGAGGGCGTGACCACCGTCCCCGTGGCGGACGAGGAGGCGGGCCACCGCAAGATGGTGGAGCTGCTGGAGAGCGGTGCGGCGGACGCTGCCGTCACCATGCATTTCCCCTTCCCCATCGGCGTGTCCACCGTGGGCCGGGTGGTGACGCCCGCCCGTGGTAAGTCCATGTTCCTGGCCACCACCACCGGCACCTCCAGCGCCAACCGTCTGGAGGGCATGATCCTCAATGCCATTTACGGCATCATCACCGCTAAGGCCTGCGGGATTCAGGAGCCCACCGTGGGCATCCTCAACGTGGATGGCGCACGGGCCTGCGAGACGGCGCTGCGCCAGCTGCAGCAGGCGGGCTATCCCATCCGCTTTGCCGAGTCCGTCCGGGCCGATGGCGGCGCCGTGATGCGGGGCAACGATGTGCTTCAGGGGACCCCCGACGTGATGGTGTGCGACTCCCTGACGGGCAACGTGCTCATCAAGATGCTCAGCTCCTTCACCACCGGCGGCAGCTTCGAGTCCACCGGCTACGGCTATGGCCCCGGCATCGGCCGGGACTATGACAAGCTGGTGCTCATCATCTCCCGTGCTTCCGGCGCCCCCCTCATCGCCAACGCCCTGTCCTTTGCCGACGAGCTGGTGCGGGGCGGTGTACAGAAGATCGCCAAGGCGGAGTTTGCGCTGGCCGACAAGGCCGGACTGGAGGAACTCCTGCGCCAGAAACGGGAGGCTTCCGCTCCGGCGGCAGCCAAGGCCGAGGTGAAGGCTCCCGCCAAGGAGCCCTGCACCGCAGGCATCCCCGGCATCGAGGTCATGGACATCGAGGCCGCCGTGCAGGTGCTGTGGGCCAAGGATATCTATGCCGAGTCCGCTATGGGCTGCACCGGCCCGCTGGTGCTGGTCAGCGATGCCAACGAGGAAAAGGCCAAGACCCTGCTGCGGGAGGCCGGCTACATCGGCTGAGGCTTTGACAGAAGCGGCGGTATCTGCTACAATGGAAGTACCTCATAAAACACAGGAGGTGGGACCATGCGGCATCAGATTGCTCTGGCGGTGGCTCTGCTGGGCATCAGCTCCATGCTGTGTCTGGAACTGATGAAGAAGGTAGGCCGGCGGCTGGAGGAGCAGCAGAAGAAAAAGGAAAAGAACGAAGAGTAACCGCACACCCCGGAGGCCCAGCCTCCGGGGTGTCTGTCTGCCCTTTTCTTGACAGGGGAGACGGTAGATGATACCATATATAATAAGTGAGTTATTTCCGACGGCGAAGGGGTGGAGCATTTGGACAAGAAAAAGTGGGAGCAGGAGAATGTGCTGCGGCTGGTGAAAAAGAGTCGCAAGGGCGTCCTGCGGGTGGTGTTCAGCCGGTTTGGCCTCATGGCGCTGCTGCTGATTCTGGAGCTGGTGCTTCTGTGGATGATGTGGCGCTGGTTCAACAACGATTTCGAGTGGTTTGCGGCGGTGCAGGGCATCTTCACCGTGCTGATGTTTTTCCATCTCTTTAACAGCGACATGGACGCCACGGGGAAGCTGACGTGGATGTTCCTGCTGGCGGTGATCCCCATTCCCGCCAGTATTTTCCTCTGGTTCACGGAGAAGGACGTGGGCCATCGTACCCTGAAGCGGATGGTGCAGCAGCGGATCGACGAGAGCCGGGATCTGCTGCATCAGGACCCGGAGGTGCTGCGGGACCCGGAGATCGAATCCTCCGGCACCGACGATCTGTGCCGCTATCTCAACCGCAGCGGCTCTTTCCCCCTGTATGCCAACACGGAGACGAGGTTCTTCCCGCAGGGAGAGGACAAGTTTGCGGCGCTGCTGGAGGAGCTGCAAAAGGCGGAGAAGTTCATTTTTCTGGAGTACTTCATCATTGACGAGGGGTATATGTGGGGCAGCATCCTGAAAATTTTGGCGGACAAGGCTGCGCAGGGCGTGGATGTGCGGGTGCTGTACGACGGGATGCTGGAAATCTCCACCCTGCCGTGGGACTATCCCCGGCGGCTGGAGAAGCTGGGCATCCGCTGCAAGGCCTTTGCCCCCATCCAGCCCTTCCTCTCTACCCATTATAACTACCGGGATCACCGGAAAATCCTGGTCATCGATGGCAAGGTGGCCTTCACCGGCGGCGTAAATCTGGCGGATGAGTACATCAACCGCAAGGAGCGCTTCGGCCACTGGAAGGATACCGCCATCCTCCTGCGGGGGGAGGCGGTGCAGAGCTTTACCCTGATGTTCCTGCAAATGTGGAACCTGACGGAGAAGGAACCCCGCTGGGACGAGGCGCTGCTGCCCTCGCCGCCGGTGGAGGCGGAGGGCTATGTGATGCCCTACTGCGACTGTCCACTGGACGATTATAAGGTGGGGGAGAGCGTCTATATGGACATCCTCAACCGGGCTAAGGACTACGTGCATATCATGACACCCTATCTCATTCTGGACAACGAGATGGAGACGGCCCTGAAATTCGCTGCCCAGCGTGGGGTGGATGTGAAGTTGATCCTGCCGGGCATCCCGGATAAAAAGGCGGCCTATGCGCTGGCGAAATCCCACTATCAGTACCTGATGGCGGCGGGAGTGAAGCTGTACGAGTATACACCGGGCTTCGTTCATGCCAAAATCTTCGTCAGCGACGACGTGAAGGCGGTGGTGGGTACCATCAATCTGGATTACCGGAGCCTGTATCACCACTTCGAGTGCGCAGCGTATCTCTACGGTGGCCCCACCGTGGGCGACGTGGAGCGGGATTTCCAGCGGACGCTGGAGCAGTGCCGCCGGGTGACGCCGGAGACCATCCGCCACGAAAATTGGGCTATAAGCTGGGCGGCAGCCTTATGAAGCTGGTGGCCCCGCTGTTGTGATGCTATCGTTTATAACGGAACGGAGACAGGCCTTGCCTGTCTCCGTTCCGTTATAATATTTCGGTATTGATTATGACAAGCTCTCCAAAGAGCAGTTCGTCTCGCTGATTGAAATACTCAAGCTGTCCAAGTACCTGAAAAGTCCAATCAACCAGCGTAGAAAGGCAAGACCATCGATGATGCCGCACGGAAAAGGCAAAAAGAAACGCAAATAAGAAAAAATCGGCACCTGCTTTTTGAGGCAGGTGCCGATTTCTGTTACCCGATCATGCGCTTGAATTTTTGGCATAAGTTTAGCGTAAATCCGCTTTTCCGCATTCAAAAAATCAAGCAATTTCAAGGCTTTGCGGCGAGTCTTAATACATGCCGCCCATGCCGCCCATTTCGGGAGCGGGAGCAGCGGGTGCGGGGGGCTGGGGCTTGTCGGCCACCAGAGACTCGGTGGTCAGCACCATGCCGGAGACGCTGGCGGCATTCTCCAGAGCGGAGCGGGTCACCTTGGCGGGATCCACGATGCCGCTGGCGATCATGTCGCAGTACTCCTCCTTGTAGCGTCGAAGCCGTAGCCGTTCTTGCCGGAGGTACGGACCTTCTCCAGAATGACGGAGCCGTCCAGACCGGCATTGGCAGCGATCTGGCGGATGGGCTCTTCCAGAGCCTTGGCCACGATCTGCACGCCGGTCTTTTCATCGCCCTCCACCTCGTTCAGCAGTGCGGTGACAGCGGGGATGACGTTGACGTAGATGGTGCCGCCGCCAGCCACGATGCCCTCTTCCACGGCGGCCTTAGTGGCGTTCAGAGCGTCCTCGATGCGGAGCTTCTTCTCCTTCATCTCGGTCTCGGTAGCAGCGCCTACCTTGATGACGGCCACGCCGCCGGCCATCTTGGCCAGACGCTCCTGCAGCTTCTCCTTGTCGTACTCGCTGGTGGTCAGGCCGATCTGGTTGCGGATCTGAGCCACACGGTCGGCGATGGCCTGCTTGTCGCCCATGCCGTCCACGATGATGGTGTTCTCCTTGGTGACCTTCACCTGACGGGCACGGCCCAGCATATCCACGGTGGCGTCCTTCAGGGTCAGACCCAGCTCCTCACTGATGACCTGACCGCCGGTGAGGATGGCGATATCCTGCAGCATCTCCTTGCGACGATCACCGAAGCCGGGGGCCTTGACGCACACCACGTTCAGGGTGCCACGCAGACGGTTCACGATCAGGGTGCTCAGGGCCTCGCCCTCCACATCCTCAGCGATGATGAACAGCTTCTTACCGGCCTGCACCAGCTGCTCCAGCAGGGGCAGGATGTCGGAGATGACGGAGATCTTCTTGTCGGTGATGAGGATGTAGGCATCGTCGATGACGGCCTCCATCTTCTCGGTATCGGTGACCATGTAGGGGGTGATGTAGCCACGGTCGAACATCATGCCCTCCACCACCTCGGAGTAGGTCTCGGCGGTTTTGGACTCCTCGATGGTGATCACGCCGTCGGAGGAGACCTTCTCCATGGCCTCGGCGATCAGCTTGCCGATGAAGGCGTCGCCGGAGGAGACGGTACCCACACGGGCGATGTCGTCGGTGCCGTTGACCTTCTGGCTCTGGGCACGGATGGCGGTTACGGCGGCCTCCACGGCCTTGGACATACCCTTCTTCATGACGATGGGGTTGGCACCGGCGGCCAGATTCTTCAGACCCTCACGAACCATGGCCTGTGCCAGCAGGGTGGCGGTGGTGGTACCGTCGCCGGCCACATCATTGGTCTTGGTGGAAACCTCACGCACCAGCTGAGCACCCATGTTCTCGAACGGATCGTCCAGCTCGATCTCCTTGGCGATGGATACGCCGTCGTTGGTGATCAGGGGAGTGCCGAACTTCTTATCCAGCACCACATTGCGGCCCTTGGGGCCCAGAGTGACCTTTACGGTATCCGCCAGCTGATTGACGCCGGACTCCAGCGCCTTGCGGGCCTCGTCGCCACGCTTAATGATCTTGGACATAATGATTGCCTCCTATATTGCAGATAATGATTTTACAAAAATGTCATTCCGAGGGAGCAAAGCGACCGTGGGAATCCGTAATACCCTTTCTATAAGGCCGGGGAGAACGGATCGCCACGACCAGTCTGCGGACCGGTCTCACAATGACAGCGCAGAAGTCTCACTCGACGATGGCAAGAATGTCGCCCTGCTTGACGATGATATACTCCACATCCTCCAGAGTGACCTTGGTGCCGGCGTACTTGTCGGTGATGACCTTGTCACCGGGCTTGACGCTCATGGTGACGGTCTTGCCGTCCACCACGCCGCCAGGGCCGACGGCAATGACCTCGGCCACAGAGGGCTTCTCCTTAGCGGAGCCGGTGAGAATGATGCCGCCCTTGGTGGTCTCCTCCGCCTCCGTCATCTTCAGCACCACACGATCAGCAAGCGGTGTCAGTTTCATGGTTGGTTCCTCCTTATATCTTTTATTAAAACGAAATCAGCGTTAGCACTCATTGTTCAGGAGTGCTAACGCTGATTATCATACCACACTTTTCCGGTTTTGCAAGGGGGAAAACGGAAAATTTTGAAAAGTTCACAAAATATTAAATTAGGGGCTTCCGAGCGGTTCGGTTGCAGCTGCATCCGGCAGGGCCGAAGAAGTTCAGCCGCTTGTCGGAGAGCTGGATGGTCACATCGTCGGAGGTGATGCACTCGCCGTCGAGACAGGTAACGATGTCCGGCTTTTCCGAGCGGATGCGGATCACCTTGGGGGTGGAACATCGGGCCAGATGGGGAAACTTATAGTATTGCCCCTTGGAGTAGGGACTGACGAACTTCATAAAGGTCAGGCGGCTGACCTTCTTCACCACCAGCGTGTTCAGAACGCCGTCATCCATCCGGGCCTCCGCCACCGGCATGAAGCCGCCGCCGTAGTAGCGGCCGTTGCACACCGCCACCAGTGCATAGTCATCCTCCACGGCCTCGCCGTCCAGCTCCACCGTCCAGTGGGAGCCGATGCCCTTGAAGAGGAAATTCACCATCAGGGACACGATATAGCTGCTCTTGCCGTCCAGAATGGGACTCTCGCTGAAGTTATGTACGTCCTTGGCCACCCGTGCGTCCAGTCCGGAGCAGGCGATGGTCAAGGCGATGCGGCCGTTGACGTCGATGGCGTCTATGGGGAATTGGGGAGCGTCCCACAGATTTTCGGCATCCCGGAATTTCTCCATATCCTCCGGGCCAAAGTTTTTCAGGAAGTCGTTGCCGGTTCCCACGGGGATGACGGTCATGGCGGCATTGTCGTAGCCGATGATGCCGTTGGCCACCTCGTTGACGGTGCCGTCGCCGCCGCAGGCGTAGAATCGCAGTTCCTCACCGCTCTGGCACAGGCGGCGGGCGATCTCCGTGGCGTGGCCCTGCTTCTTGGTCAGCAGGCACTGCACCTCCAGCCCGTGCTCCTGCCGCAGCTTCTCCGCCATATCATAGATCTTCTGGCGGCTGTCGGACTTGCCCGCCGTGGGATTGATGATGAAAACGTGCTTCATAGCAAACGCCTCCCGGTTCTTTAAGAAAAAGTTACAAAGGCTATTGTAGCATCAGGGCAGAAAATTGAATGAACAAATTGAAAACTTGTGGGGAAAACCGTGGGATATTGACGGAGCCCTTACACATTGCCGTACATGAACAGGTCGCACTTGATCATGCCGTTGTAGAGCTTGCGCTTCTTGGCGGCGGGCCGTCCGAAGGAGCGTTCGAACTCCGTATGGCTGCTGAGCACCAGCGTCCGCCAGCCCTCCGGCAGCCGACGCCAAACCTGTCCCAGCTCCTGGTACAGGTCCTCGGCCTCCCGCTTCTCCATCAGCCGCTCGCCGTAGGGGGGATTGGTCACCAACTGGCCGTAGGTGCTGTCCCGGCGGAAGTCTCTCATGTCCGCCACCTCGAAGCGGATCATATCCTCCACCCCTGCCTTGCGGGCATTGTCCCTGGCAATGGCCACGGCACGGGGGTCGATGTCACCGCCCCAGATGTCGTAGTGGCCGTGGAATTCCTTGTCCATGGCCTCGTCCGCCGCATCCATCCACACCTTGGCCGGAAGGAACGCCCACCTCTGGGCGTCGAAGCTGCGGTCCAGTCCCGGCGCACGGTTTTTGGCAATGAGCGCCGCCTCGATGGGAATGGTGCCGGAGCCGCAGAAGGGGTCGCAGAAGGGGTCCTTCCCCCGATAGCGGGACAGCAGTACCATGGCCGCCGCCAGCGTCTCCCGCAGGGGAGCCTCCACCCCCACGGCCCGGTAGCCCCGCTTGTAAAGCCCCTCACCGGAGGTATCCAGACACAGGGCTGCCTCGTCCTTGAACAGGGAGAAGCGCACCTGATACTTCACGCCATCCTCCGGGAACTGCTCCCGGTGATAATGGGCCTTCATTCGCTCCACCATGGCCTTCTTGATGATGGACTGGCAGGCCGGCACGGAGTGCAGCTGGGAGGAAATGGAGTAGCCCTTCACCGGGAAGGCGGCGTTCTCCGGCAGATAGTCCTCCCACGCAATGGCACGGGTCCCCTGAAACAGCTCCTCGAAGCTGCGGGCCGGGGAAGCGGCCCAGCACCAGCAGCACCCGTGCGCCGCACCGCAGGTTCAGGTTCAGCCGTGCCGCATCCGCCAGCGTTCCCCGGCAGAGGATGCGGCCGTTCTCCGCCTGCACCTCCTGCAGGCCCAGTCTTTTCACTTCGTCGCTTACCAGCTTTTCAAGCCCCAGCAGGCAGGGGATCAGATACGTTTCCATAGACGGTGGTCCTCTCAGTATGATTCACGGACAGGGCTGCGCCCTGTTTCTCCCCAGTATATCGGATATTCCCCCAAAGCGCAAGAGCGGCAAAAATTTCACCGGAGGGCTTGACAGTAAACCGTACTACTCGTATAATACGGTTAGAAAGCGTACTATACGAGTAATACGGTTGAAGGAGGCGATGCATGATACAGTTTGATTCCTTTATGCAGGCGGAGGGCGTACCCATCTACCAGCAGATCATCCGCTATGTCAAGCAGGGGATCGCAGCCGGGACCATCCGGGACGGGGAGGAGCTGCCCTCCCGGCGGGTGCTGTCGGCGCTGCTGGCGGTGAACCCCAACACGGTACAGAAGGCCTATCGCATGATGGAGGAGGAGGGACTGGTGGAATCCCATACCGGAGCCAAGAGCTGCGTCCACGCCGACGCCGGACGGGTGGCGGCGCTGCGACAGGAGCTGACCGAGACGGAGCTGCGTGCCATGGTCCGCAGCATGAAGCGCATGGGGCTGGACAGGCAGAGTGCCTGGAGCCTGTTTGAGAGACTGTATGCAGAGGAGGAGACGGAATGAACAAGCAGTTTTCGGTGATGGGACTGGCGGCACGGGCCAGCATGGTCCCGGTACTCATTGCCGCCGGACTGACGGCACTGGCGGTGGGTGCGCTGACGTATCTGGCAAATCCCGAACACACAGGCGGTGCCGCCGGTGTGGGAGCGGCGCCGCTGGCTGCCGCCGTGGGCTATCTGATGGTGATGGTCATGCTGTGCCTGGGGGGGCTGCGGCTTCGGCAGCCAGACGGCCTACACGGTTCGCCGCCTGCGCCTGCGGGAGGAGCTGGTGGATCTGTGGTGGGCGGCGTACCACGCCGCCATGCTGCTGGTGCTGTGGGCGCTGGTGGCGACGGCAGCGCTGCTGGGGATGCAGCTGAAGCTTCAGGGGCTGGAGCCCAACTGGGGTGTCGGCCCCCAATCCCTGATGCTGCTGGTGTACAGCGACTCCTTCCTGCACCACCTGCTGCCGCTGGCAGATGCGGCGGTATGGGTGACAGATGCGGCGCTGCTGATGGCCAATGCACTGGCGGCGGCCCTGTTCATCCGGAGCCAGCGGCGGGGACGGCTGAACCTATGGCCGGTAGCTACCACCATCGTCACCCTCTATACCTTTACCATATGGCTCAGCGACGGCACGTGGATGATCTGCCTGCTGGCGGCGCTGGCCATGGCCGGCTGCACGCTGACCCTGCTTCTGACAGGAGGTGAGCGCCGTGAGGAATAACTGGTTTTCGCAGGAGGGCCTGACGGCGGCCCTGCCCCCCAACGTGGAGGCCGGGCGTATGGCCGGCATCATCCGCGGTACCCTGCTGGGGGCCGTTTTGGGGGCGGCATCCTTTTTGCCTGCCGCTATGGCAGCGCCTATCAGAGCTTGATGGAGTGGGACCCGGTGCGAAACCGCTCCGTGGTACGGGAGGGAGCAGGATGCTGCCCTTCTGGCAGACCATGGAGCCTGCGCTGGTGCTGATGGCCCTGTTCGCCTTGGGAGCGCTGCTGTCAGCCGCCGTGCTGTACGCCTCCTACTATCAGGGCGGGCGCAGCATCTATCTCATGCGGCGCCTGCCGGACGGTGGCCGCACCCTGCGCCGTCAGGTGTGGACGGTGCCGCTGCGGTGGATGGTGGCCTGTATAGTGGCTGCGGCGGTGCTGTCGGTGATGTGTTGGGCGGCTTGGCGTCTCATTACCCCGGCGCAGACCTTGGGCCACGGATTATTCGGAATATGAAGCTGAAGGAGGGAACCGTTATGCTGGAAATTTCTCATGTAACAAAGAAATATCGGGACAAGGAGGCCCTGTCGGATGTGTCGCTGACCATCCCGCAGGGACAGATCGTGGGGTTGTTGGGGGAGAACGGTGCCGGAAAGACCACGATGATGAAGTGTATTTTGGGCTATCTGCGCCACGAGGGCGTTGTGACGCTGGACGGCGAGGCCATCGGGCCGGGGAATATCCACAGGCTGTCCTTTGCCACCTGCGAGCACTCCTTCTTTCCGGCTTTGTCCCCGGCGGATCACCGGGACTTCTATCAGGCCCATTTCCCTGCCTTCAACGATCGGCGGTTCCGCCTGCTGACGGAGTTCTTTCAGCTGCCGCTGCACAAGCCCCTGCGGAGTTTTTCCACCGGCATGAAGAACCAGCTGGAGGTGACGCTGGCCCTGTCACAGGGGGCGGACTACATCCTCATGGACGAGCCCTTCTCCGGCAGCGACCTCTTCAACCGGGAGGACTTCTACCGGGTGATGCTGGGCCTGCTGTCGGATCACGAGACGGTGATCCTCTCCACCCATCTGCTGGAGGAGGTCAAGACTTTCCTGTCCCGTGCCGTCCTGCTGCGGCAGGGGCGGCTCATCGGAGACATCTCCCAGCAGGAGATGGAGGACGAGGATCTGGTGACCCGTGTGAAGCAGACGTATCACTACCAGGCGGATCGGGTCCGCAAGGCCCTGAGCCAGCTGCCGGACGAGGAGGGGTGACATGAAACGCACATGGAGAGCCATTTTGGCCCTGACGCTGGTGTGTGCCGTGGCCCTGACGGCTGCCGCCATGGCCTTGGGCTCCAAGGCCCTGCCGCTGACGATGACGGACGCCTGCACCATTGGCGATCCCGCCGCCGCAGAGGGCCTGCATATGGCCGCCCGCATCGGCATGGAGCAAAACCGCCTGCAATGGCGCATGGACTACGACCCCGCCGCCGACACCACCGACGCATCCTTCCGGCTGGCGTACAGCGACCGGAGCGGGCAGTGGATCTTTGACGGCTATGGCTACAACATCCAGTGCCTGCTGGTAGATCAGGAGGACGACAGCGACCCCATCTGCCGGGAGGTCCTGCGGCAGGCCCGTGCCTCCGGCGAGGAGACGGTGGACGTGACGGTGCATCTGGCGGACTACTGGCAGGACCTGCCCCTGTCCCTCAGCGGCGCCTCCTGGCCCGGCGGCGGAGACTTTTGCGATGCCTACGGCCCGTGGGACATTGGCGATACCGTACCCTTCCCGGCCCTGAGCATCCCGGTGAGAGAGTCCGACGACCTCACCGTGGCGCTGGCCCGCAACGCAGACGGCAGCTATGAGATCAACGGCTACGACTTCACCGGGATCTCCTACGCCATGTACTTCACTCCCTTCAGCCTGCCGCTGGAGGGCGGTACCCTCACCACTCTGGGCATCGATCCGGCGGCGCAGCCCCAGCCCGACTGGGCGCCGGAGGGCTATGGCCTGTGGTACGTCCCGGTGCAGACGGATGATGACGGGAGCAGCACCCCCGTGCCGTCCCGCCGCCAGCTGGTGTACCCCCTGGATATCACCCGCCAGCAGGTGGTGGCCCTGAAGCAGGAGGAGCTCGGCGGCACGGTGTATCTCATGACGCAGGAGGAAGGCCAGCTGGTGCTGCGCCTGCTGGAGGGCGGCACCTACCGCCTGCTGCAGGAGCTGTCCCTCGGCCCGGTGCCGGAGTCGGATCCCGGCACGGGCGGGTATCATACTCTGACCATCCGGGACGGCTTTGCCGTGGTGCTTTGGGATGATCAGCTGACGGTGCTGTCCCGGACGGAGGAGGGCTATCATCTGGACTACACCTGCCCCACACAGACCGCCTACGTCACCGGCTATACCGTCAGCTTCACCGATCCGGAGCCGGAGAAGCAGGGCGATGAGGATGCCATGCCGTATACCGTGGCGCCCAACTTCGCCATGACCTATCAGGACGGGAAGCTGGCGGTGGCCGCCTACATCGGTAACGGCATGTCTTATGTCCTGCTGCTGGAGGTCTACGGCCCGGAGGGGCTGCTGTACGCCACCGCCAGAGTCCCCAGCGTGGAGCGGCAGTTTGCCGCCGACAATGTCCGCTCCATGTGGGTGCGGGAGGACAAGAAGGCCCCCTTCCCGGAGGCGGATATCTCCACCCCCATCCCGGAGCTCACTTGGGAGAAATGACGAAGCATCCCCCGATCTTCTGTGTAAAAATCTGAAAATTGCCATACTGCGTGCGAAATGCTGGACACCCTGTCTCCACCGTGATATAATGCAGAAAAATACCCTCAAATGTGAGGGTTTTCCCGCAGGAACGGTTTACTACCCTGTGAAAGAGAGATTTTTGCGGAGAGGAAGGGGATGGGTGATACCAATGGGTCGCTGAAAAATACGGGTTCATCAAACGACAAGTGAATAAGAAGGAGTCTGACGAATATGCGTAAAACGAGTGTACCTGCACCCTTCGGGGGGCTTATGATCGCCGGGGTCGTTGTGGCTGTGGCGGCGCCCTTTTTGGGTTGGATCCTCCAGGCACTGGCACTGCTCATCAATTCCTATTGGTCTATCCCCTGCATCGACTACATTCTGGTGGAAGTGATCCCCTGTGTCCGGCTGGGCGGCGTTCTGCTGTTCCTGTGGGGCGCTTTGGGCTGGCTATTCAACCGACGAGAAAAGGAGGACGGACAATGAAAAAGTATCTCTACCTGTTGGCAGGTCTGGCGGCGGGGTTTGTACTGGTTTTCATGGGGACGGCTATCTGCCAGTATCTGCACCTGACACAGTCCGGCTATGTCCGCTACGACGACTCTGTGGAGGTCGTGTATCAGCAGGTGGCGGAGTACGCCGGGGTGGACCCGGCTACCCTCTCCATCCACGCCAAGCGGCAGGTGGGAGATGATATTTTCGTGCTCTGGAAAACGCCGGACCGCACCGAGGTCAGCATGACGCAGCTGCGGCAGGCCAGCTTCGGCGGACACACCTACCTCTGCCCGGAGGCCGGTCTGCTGGCCCGGACGGATGACGATCCCGCCCGCCGGTACGGAAGATCGCCTGCCATTGACAAGATGCTCACCACCACCGGTGACCCGGCCCGGACGCTGCTGGTGCTCAGCGGCGATGTCAGTGACCTCCAAGGGGGGCGTCTGACGCTGGATTATAGACTCAGCTCCGCTATTTCCCAGACCTCCGGTATCCCGGAGCAGGACCACTGCCCGGAGAGCTTTTCCGTAGAGCTCAGTGGCCCTATGTGCTGATCCCCCTGTGGCTCTCCGGCGTGCCGGAGGGGCTCTATGGCACCCTGTACGATGCCGACGGTCAGGTCGTGGACACCTTCTGATGCTTTGAAGCGATATATTACGAGGGACGCCGGTTGGGCGTCCCTCCCTTTATCCCCGCTCTTTGCTGCATCTCCGGCAAAGCCGCCGCCCGTCTCCTGGCGATTTTGACAAAAATTTAACAGGATGGAAATAACAGTGGCATCCCGCCGCCGGATATGATATAATCAAGCTAGAAACCAAGGGGAAACCCGAAAGGAGGAGCTATGATCGTCATTTGGATCGCAGCCATCGTGGTCTTTGGCATCGTGGAGGCGGTGACGGTGGGACTGGTCTCCATCTGGTTCGTGCTGGGCGCCGTGGCCGGTCTGCTGGCGGCGGTGCTGGGGGCGGCCCTGTGGGTGCAGATCGTCCTGTTCTTCGTGGTGAGCATTGCGGCGCTGGCGGCGACCCGTCCGCTGGTGCAGAAGATGCTCCACAGGGACGAGACGCCCACCAACGCCGACCGGGTGCTGGGCCAGACGGCCCGTGTCACCGAGACCATCGACAATACCGTCCCCACCGGAGCAGTGTACGCCGACGGCAAGACGTGGACGGCCCGCAGCGCCAGCGGCCGGGTCATTCCGAAGGATACGCTGGTGAAGGTACAGCGCATGGAGGGCGTGCGGCTCTTCGTGGAGGAAGAGGCGGGTCAGCCCGTCCATTCATAAAACAAACAGGAGGAAGAACAAATGCCTACCAACAATCTGTCTGTCCCCGGTATCGTAGGGATCGCCATTCTGGTGATTCTGGTGCTCGTGATCATCGTCCGCAACATCTATGTGGTGCAGCAGTCCCGTGCCTATGTGGTGGAGCGGCTGGGTGCCTTCCACTCCGTGTGGGGCGTGGGCCTGCATCTGAAGGTCCCCTTCATTGAGCGTGTGGTGAAGAAGGTAAGCCTGAAGGAGCAGGTGGCGGATTTCGATCCCCAGCCCGTCATCACCAAGGATAACGTCACCATGCAGATCGACACCGTGATCTACTTCCAGATCACCGATCCCAAGCTGTATACCTACGGCGTGGAGTATCCCATGAATGCCATCGAGAACCTCACCGCCACCACCCTGCGCAACATCATCGGTGAGCTGGAGCTGGACCAGAGTCTTACCTCCCGTGACACCATCAACGCCAAGATGCGTGCCATTCTGGACGAGGCCACGGACCCCTGGGGCATCAAGGTCAACCGTGTGGAGTTGAAGAACATCCTGCCGCCCCGTGAGATCCAGAACGCCATGGAGAAGCAGATGAAGGCCGAGCGTGAGCGCCGTGAGTCCATCCTGCAGGCCGAGGGCGAGAAGGCCAGTAAGATCCTGGTGGCTGAGGGCGAGAAGCAGTCCGCCATCCTGAAGGCCGACGCCGCCAAGCAGGCCAAGATCATGGCCGCTGAGGCCGAGGCCGCCTCCATCATGAAGGTGCAGCAGGCGCTGGCCGACGCCATGCGGATGCTCAACGAGAACGCCCCCAACGATCAGGTCATCAAACTGAAGGCGCTGGAGGCCTTCCAGAAGGTCGCTGACGGAAAGGCCACCAAGATCATCATCCCCAGCGAGATCCAGGGACTGGCCGGTTTGGCCGCCTCCGCCAAGACCCTGCTGGAGGACGACAAACCGGAGCAGAACCAGTAATTTCCCCATAACGATTGCAAAACCATAGAAGGGACGCCCGCTGGGGCGTCCCTTTTTCCATCCCTGCCGGCAGAAACCCTTTCCGCTGCCTGCCGGCGGCACAGCAAAAAAAGGGTCCCGGACATTTGTCCGGGACCCCATATGCTCTATGCCATGCGCTTACTTTCAGCGCCTTATTCCGTCTCGATGAGACCGTAGCCGCCGTTGTTGCGGTGATACACCACGCAGATATTGCCGGTCTCCACGCTGCGGAACACATAGAAGGAGTGATCCAGCAGGTTCATCTGCAAAATGGCCTCCTCAGTGCTCATAGGCTTCACGGCGAAGCGCTTGGTACGCACCAGATGATACTCCGGCTCCTCCACCACGTCAAACTCGGCGGGGATATTGGGGGTCAGAGCGTCGGGGCGCAGATTCCGGGCCAGCCGGGTCTTGTTCTTGCGGATACGGCGGTCGATGAAGGCCACCGCCTCGTCAATGGCGCCCCGCATATCCCCGTCGGGGTCCTCCTCCTGCGCCCGAAACAGCGTGCCGTTGGCGGCCCGGATGGTCAGCTCCACCACGCAGCGGTTCTTTTTTTCTACGGCGAAGGTCACAAAGGCGTCTGCCTCCTCCGGGAAGTACCGATCCAGCTTGCTGATCTTCTTCTCGGCATATTCCTTGATGGAGTCGTTCAGCGCAACTTTCTTACAGGCAAATGTGAACTTCATGTGGCTTGCTCCTTTCCAAGTGTCCTTTGCAAAAAGGGGGAAGGGTCGGGGAGAGGTTTCCCCTTATCCTTGTGGGCATTATACCATGTTGCATACTGTTTGAAAAGGTGCTTTGCCTATTTTTGTGGATAATTCACAAAAAGTTAAAATCCACGACAAATTCGACAGGAAACGGAAAAAGTTCCCGTTTTCCGCCAAAAGCTCCTATTTACAAAACTGTCGGACGGGTATATCATAAGCATCGGAAGCTTTCCAATATCCCACCCGCTTGGGCCGCTCTGCTTGCAGGGCGGCTCCTTTTTATGGAAAGCCACAAAATCATCCCATCAGCACCTGCGCTGCGGCATCACAGCCGAGAGAAGAACCTCCTCCCCCCATAGATGTTCTTGCACATTTCAGCAGATATGGTATACTGTAAATCAGAGAATAACAGGATAGGGAGGGCTGATTCGGATGCGTATCACCCGTCGTGAGAAAAAATTCTGGGAGCAGCACCTGAGCTGCGTTCGCCATATCACACTGGACCCCAAGGGTCCGGGCGTAGTGCGGCTGCACATGATCCCGCCACGGGCGGAGGGGAAGGACGAACCCTTCCTTCTACTGCTGAACGGGGCCAAACTGATCCCGCTGAATCTCAGCTGGGCCATTCTGCTGGCCAACTTCATGGCGGCCTTGGAGAGCTTCTTCACAGAGGGGGACAACGCTCCGGACCGTGAGGTGGAGCAGGCGGATTGGGAGCGTCTGGCGGAGGAGGCCGTGACGGCCACCCGCAGCGTTTACCCCCGGACCAAGCCGGAGCAGCTGCGGGAGGACCTTGCTCTGCTGATGGAGAGCCTCATCGCCATCGCACGGGGGCAGGAGCCGCCGGTGGAGGTAGGGACCCTAAGTCTGGGGGACTATGCCCCCTATATGTCGGCGCCCCACCGCATGGACCTGATGGTCAGCGCCATGACGCAGGACGGCGCATGGCACTGCAATCAGAAGTGTCTCCACTGCTACGCCGCCGGACAGCCCATGGGCGAGAGCCGGGAGCTGACCACCGCTCAGTGGAAGGAGGCGCTGGAGCGCCTGCGCCACGCCAATATCCCGCAGGTGACCTTCACCGGCGGAGAACCCACCCTCCGGGCGGATCTGGTGGAGCTGGTGGGGGCCGCCCAGTGGTTCGTGACCCGCCTCAACACCAACGGCCGCCTGCTGACGCCGGAGCTGTGCCGCCGGCTGTATGAGGCCAGCCTTGACAGCGTGCAGGTGACGCTGTACAGCGCCAACGCCGCTGTCCACAATACGCTGGTGGGCGCACCGGGCTTCGATGACACGGTGCAGGGTATCCGCAACGCTGTGGCGGCGGGCCTGATGACGTCGGTGAACACGCCGCTGTGCAGCCTGAATCGGGATTATGCCGCCACCCTCCGCTTCGTGCATGAGCTGGGGGTGCGATACGTCACCTGCTCCGGGCTCATTCCCTCCGGCGGCGCCGAGACGGAGGCCAGTCAAGCCACCCGTCTGACGCCGGAGGAGCTTACCGACGTGCTGCGTCAGGCCGTGGAGACGGCGGAGGAGCTGGGCATGGAGATCGACTTCACCAGCCCCGGCTGGCTGCCGGAGGAGACGCTCCGGAGCCTTGGCCTGCACCTGATCCCCAGCTGCGGAGCCTGCCTGAGCAACATGGCCGTCACCCCCGACGGGCAGGTAGTTCCCTGCCAGAGCTGGCTGGGCGGCACCACGCTGGGGAACCTCCTCACCGACGACTGGTCCGCCATCTGGGACGGCGAGACCTGCCGGGCCATCCGGGCCAAGAGCGCCAAGCTGGAGCATATCTGCCAGCTGGGCGAGGGAAACAGAGAGGGGTGCTGACCATGAAAAAGACCATTTGCCGGGCGCTGCTGTGTCTGCTGCTGGCGGCCTGCCTGCTGCCCTTGACGGCCCGCACTGCCCACGCCGACAAGATCTACGACGAGATCGTCAACTATCAGGTGGACGTCACTCCCAACACCGAGGACGGAAGCTTGGCGATCCAGGTGACGCTGGACTGGAAGCCTCTGGAGGATCTGCCTGCCACCAACTCCCAGAAGGGCGGGGCCAAGATTGGCATCCCCAACGGCTCCATCCGGGAGATGACGGCCCTCACCGACAACATCCAGAGCATCGATCACGACAACAGCCTCGCCTACATCGACTTCACGCAGGGATACAGCGCCAACGAGACCTTCCGCTTCGCTTTCCGCTGGGTGCAGGAGTATATGTATACCCTCAGCGACAGCGGAGCCGTATCCTATGACTATACCCCCGGCTGGTTCAAAGAAGCCCCGGTGGACGTCATGACCCTGACGTGGCACGACCCAGCCTCCGTGGCGGGCGTTGGCTCCGACGGCCAGACCGGCGGAGACCATGTGCTCACCGCCAGCAATATGAAACCGGGGGACCGGTTGAGCTTCACCGTGGAATATGCCAGCTGGCCCTCCACCCTGTATTGGGAGAACAGCCGGGATAATCTGCCGGATAACAGCCGGGGCGACGACTCCTATGACGATTCCGATAACTGGGTATTCACTGTATGCGTGATATTCGTTCTGGTGATCTTCTTCGTGGTCCGGGCCGCCGTCTACGACGGCTATGCCGGCGGCTTCGGCACCCGCTACGTATTCGTCCACGGCCTGGTGGTATCCCCGCCGGCCCGGATGGCCGCCATCCCCGTCCCGGCTCCGTGGGCACCAAGCATAAGCCCGCCCCGCCCCGCAGCAGCGGCTTCGGCGGCGGAAAGCGTGGCGGCGGTTTTGGAGGCGGTGGCTTCGGCGGAGGCAGCAGCCATTGCGCCTGCGCCTCCAGCTGTGCCTGTGCCTGTGCTTGCGCCTGCGCCGGCGGCGGCCGGGCGGGCTGCAGCGCCAAGAATCTGTATGGCGCCGTGAAGCTCAGCGAGGAGCTGACTGAAAACCTGTAATTTATCCCGATTACGCAGCGTGACCGCCCCGGTTGCGCTGCGTAATTGTTTGCGCTGTGGGTTTACCATGGATGACAATGTTGCCCGATCATAGAGCGCCGTTTTCGCACGGAGGATGTGGCACCGGCAAAACTCGCCCCCAAAAAATAGGCAGGCAGAAGCCTTACGCTTCTGCCTGCCTATTTTCAATTATCTTCTCCTGCGTCCGCTGCCCCGCTTCCCCGCCATATAGCGGTTCAGCTCCGACTGTTTGCTGTCGGACTGGGTCATGAACTGCTTCAGCTTGTCCTCGAAGGACGGCTCCGCCGGGGGCTGCATGGCCACTGTGGCCTGTGCCGGACGGGGAGACCGCCCGCCGCTGCGGGGACCGGGACGACCGCCCTGG
>ENA-OQCO01000511-OQCO01000511.1-human-gut-metagenome-genome-assembly--contig:-NODE-511-length-20884-cov-3.790673_pt1 | contig 20884 bp, 19 predicted proteins | sample MGYA00242500_ERZ504582 | MGnify/ENA primary metagenome ERZ504582 (study PRJEB26092, sample SAMD00036346) | human gut metagenome | host: Homo sapiens | study: EMG produced TPA metagenomics assembly of...
CTGTGCATACTTCATAATCATTCACCTCCTACCTAATTACATCACTCTTTATCCTGAGTTTGTCAATATATAAAAACAGAGATAAAAGATAAATTTAAAACTTATCTTTTATCTCTGTTTTTCTTAACTTAATGACATTGCAGCCGGCTTGGTGCGCTGTCTGAGCCTCAAAGAATTCTGGTTTAAATATCTTTGAAGGCGAGTTCGCAAGGAAAGCCGGCGGATCAGCGATTTGTAAAAAACGTGAGGAAAATTCTCTAGCTGTTCTTCCGATCGTTTATTTATTTTTTCTCATATACTCAAAATCTAAAGTTGGCCAACTACAAATCTAAAATTTCATTTTCCAGCAGATTCACCGCTGCCATCGCATCTTCTGTATAATAATCTGCTCCGATATTGTGTGCGATATCTTCCGTCACAACAGCTCCCCCAACCCAGATTGGTTCACTGCATCCTGCTTCGTGAAGTGCTTTGATCGTTCTTTCCATTGATGCAACAGTTGTTGTCATTAATGCACTTAGCCCAATCGCTTTTGGCTTGTATTTCTTATAAGCTTCTACTACCTTTTCAACTTTAACGTCTTTTCCAAGGTCGATGATCTTATATCCATAACTTTCCAGTACAACTTTCACGATGTTCTTTCCAATATCATGAATATCACCTTCTACGGTTGCTATGATGATCGGTCCTTTTTCTTCTCCATCATTTGCTGAAAATGTTTCTTTAACAACTTCAAATGCTTTCTTCGTTGTCTCTGCTGACTGAATTAACTGTGGCAGGAAGATCTTTCCTGTCTCATAGTCTTTTCCTACGATATTTAACGCTGGTATGATCACTTCATTAATTACTGTCAGTGCTTCTTTATCTTTCAGTTCTTCTTTTGTGACTTTCTCTACTTCATCTTTTAATCCGTGAATGATCACATCTTTTAATGTGAAGTTTGTTGTTGCCGCCGCTGCGGCTGGTTTTGTTTCTTTATCTTTGGACTGGTTTTTAATATAAGTCTGACTATCCACGTCTTTGTAGAACAGCACATGAAATGCATCTATAGTTCCCATCAATTCTGCATCTAACGGATTGATGATCGGTAAATCCAATCCTGCTTCCATTGCTAATGCTAAAAATGTTCTATTTAATAACGGACGGTTTGGCAATCCAAAGGATACATTCGATACCCCTAATACGGTATGGACACCTAATTCTTTTTTTACCATCTTGATCGCTCGGAGTGTTTCTTTTACTTCTTTTTGCTGTGCAGATGCTGTTAATGTCAGACAGTCGATGATGATATTCTCTTTACCGATTCCGTATTCAGCTGCTTTATTGACAATCTTCTTGGCGATTTCAAATCGTTCTTCTGCTTTCAGCGGAATTCCGTCTTCCAGAGTCAGTCCGATCACAACTCCTCCATATTTCTTAGCAATTGGGAAGATTTTTTCCATGACTTCGTCTTTACCATTTACAGAGTTGATCAATGGTTTTCCATTATAATAACGACAGGCATTCTCAATCGCATCTGCTTCGGAACTGTCAATCTGTAATGGAAGTGTGACAACTTCCTGCAACAGACGTACAACCCGTTTCATTGTCTCTGGCTCGTCAATTCCAGGAAGTCCAACATTAACATCTAGTACTTCCGCTCCAGCTTCTACCTGTTTAACTGCTTCCACCACAAGTTCATCATAGCGCTCTTCTAACAACGCTTTTTTCATCTTTTTCTTACCCGTTGGGTTTAGACGTTCTCCGCAGACGATCACATGATCTCCAAACGTAACTGTCTGTGTCTGACTGGATACTCTTGTTTTCTTCTCAACTGTTCTCTCTGCCACTGCTTTAGGCGCAGCTTCTGCAAGTTTTCCTATAAATTCTGGTGTTGTTCCACAGCATCCACCAACGATTGCTGCACCTCTTGCCATATAATCTTTCATAGATTCCACATATTCTTCTGGTGTCACATGATAGTGTGTTTCTCCATGTTCTAAACATGGAAGTCCGGCATTGGGCTGTAACATCACTGGAATACTTGCTTTTTCTAAGATTTCGTCAATGATCGGTTTTAATTCATCGGGTCCTAAAGAACAATTGACTCCCAATGCATCAACTCCTAAGCCCTCTGCAACATTAATAAATGTTTCCGGATCATTTCCAGATAATGTTCTTCCATTTTGCTCGAAGGTCATTGTAACAAACACTGGAAGGTCTGTGTGTTCTTTGACCGCCAGAACTCCAGCTTTCACCTCATATAGATCACTCATTGTCTCAAACAGTACAAGATCTACTTGATCTTTTACTGTTTCTACCTGCTCGAGGATGATGTCATATGCTTCATCGAATGTCAATGTTCCCATTGGCTCTAACAGCTGACCGATTGGTCCAATATCAAGAACAATATAAGAGTCATCTTCTCTTCCAGCTTCTGTTCTTGCTACTCTTGCATTCTCTACTGCTGCTAACAGCATATCTTTCGCCTCGTATTTTGCTTCTTCCATCTTTAATCGGTTACACCCAAATGTATTTGTTGTAATAAAGTCTGCTCCCGCTTTCAGATAGTTTTTATGAATCGATCTTAATAAATCCGGGCGGTCAATATTTAATTCTTCTGGGATATCCCCTGCACTTAATCCTGCGTTCTGGAGCTGTGTTCCCATCGCTCCATCAAATATTAAAAGTTCTTTTCCTAATCGGTTCTGTAACATCTTTGTCCTCTCTTTCTAAACGGGCAATCTTCTTTCATCACACAATTTCCACATGATTTCTTTCGTTTATCACTTCCGATACCAATCAATCCTAACATAGACTTCTGTGGGATCAAAAGATTATTTGGCGTGATCGTGACTCCGATCTTCCTTGATATATCTAGTAATATAGCAATTCTTTTGTTGAATTCAAGTGGAAATCTCCATATCCGGGACATGCACGATATGTTCGGTTATCAAACCCAAGTGTTTCTTCATATCTGTCACAATATTCTTCCAGATAAGCACTTGCCGCAGCATCCATAACCGTAGATTTTGTCATGTTAACCTTTGCATAAAACTTGATTTTACGCTCCATAACAATCCCAAGAGTGCATCCGATCAATATACATTCTTCACAATCTTCCAGCATATCTTCCATCTGCTGCCCTAAAATCTCATCCCCCGATTCCTCTAATCTCAATGGATCTTTCGCCAGTTTAAATCTCTTCACTATCACTTTGGGCTGTGCTATCTGTTTGATCTCTTCTATACATTCACCCAAAAGACTTGAAATCCCTGGAGTCAAACCTTCAAACATTGGTGCCTGATATCCAAGATATTTCAAGGCATTTTCTCTTACAACCTGAAAATCCATCTTAGTTTAATTCTTTCAATACAGCTGGAATACTGTCAAATACACGCTGCGCTGTTTCTGCACGATTCATTGTGTAAATATGAATCCCATCAACTCCATTTGTGATCAGATCAATGATCTGTTGTGCTGCGTAGTTGATTCCGATTTCTTTCATAGCTTCTGGATTATCATAATGTGCCTCGATCATTGTAGATAACTGATATGGGATCGTACATCCACACATCTTTGTTGTACGGATCAGAGATTTCGCATTCGTAATTGGCATGATCCCTGCAAGAATTGGTACTGTGATACCGATCTTTCTTGCTTCTCTGACTAATCTGTAATAATAATCATTGTCAAAGAAAATCTGTGTTACTAAATATTCTGCTCCTGCATCTACTTTCTTCTTTAATGCTTCTAAATCTTTCTTAAACCCATCAGCTTCCTGATGTGTCTCTGGATAACATGCTCCTGATAAGCAAAATTGTCCTTTAAAATGTTCTCCGATAAATTCATTTAATTCACTTGCATAGTGAAATTCCAGATTCTCAGGATCAAAGTTTGTTGCATCTGCAGGATAATCTCCCCTTAATGCTAAGATATTATCGATTCCTGCTTCTTTCAGACGTTCACATTCGTATTTGATATCCTCTTTTGTAGATGAAATACAGCTTAAATGTGCTACAGATTCAATTCCATATTCATGCTTAATGACTGATGCGATTTCTACTGTCTTACCTTTTGTAGATCCACCTGCACCATATGTAACACTAATAAAATCCGGGGATAATTTTGCTAATCCCTCAATCGTACTATAAATGGAAGAAATATCTCCTTCTTTATTCTTTGGAGGAAATACCTCAAACGAAATTGTTGACTTATTTTTTAAAATTTCTGATATTTTCATAGAATTTTGCTCCTTTTCATTATTTCTGACTAATTAACTATGATAAATTTTAACATGATATTTTATCACTGTAAAGTAATGAAATCATATCATTCTTCGTCTATAGATCGTAACTGATCTTACCATCGATTTCAGCGTAATAAGTTTCTTCTCCTTTTTTAAGAACTGCTTTCCCCATAGATGCTTCCATAAACTTTTTCTCAACACTTCCAACTTCTTCCACTGGTACGATCATTTCAAATGTTACATTATCCGTATACACTGTATCAAGCACTGGGATATGCTCTGTTGCTGTTAAATACTGAATCTTTCCAGATGTCGTGTAATCACAAGTGAGGCTGAGCATTACCCCAAGACATTTCTCGATCACCATACTTTCCTTGATCCCTTCTTGCGTACTTTTTGTGTACGCACGGATCAATCCTCCAGTTCCAAGAAGTGTTCCACCAAAATATCTTGTTACAACTGCTACCACATTATGTAGTTCCTGCCCTGTCAGCACCTCAAGCATTGGCTTCCCAGCAGTTCCACTTGGTTCCCCATCATCACTACAACGCAAGGCTGGTTGCTTTTCTCCGATACTGTATGCCCAGCAGTTATGCCTTGCATCCCAGTATTGTTTTTTTATCTTCTCTATGAATGCCTGTGCTTCTTCTTCTGTCTGCGCTGGAGCAATATGTGCAATAAATCTTGATTTCTTTTCTGAAATCTCTGCTTCTCCCTCTTTATATAAGATTTTATATTTTTGAACGTCCATCTTCTTCCTCCCTGGTCATGATCTCATCTAAGGACTCTGCCAGTGAGATCGGTGTTACTTTATATTTTATCAGGTTATGAATCACACGATCTACTAATTCCATAGATTCTGATATACTTGGAACTGCATCCCACTCGATCACATTCGTCTCTTCCTGATATTTTTCCAGTTCGACTCCATACATCGTGTGTTCCTGATCTTCCATCAAATAGTAGGATACTACATTTTCCCTTTGTTTGTCATCATAAAATGACTGCTTCCCCTTTAATTGTTTTTTCATATTCTTCTCCTTTATACTTTATACTTTTGCCCCTTACATCATCATATTGTTGATTGTATCGTTTATAGTTACACGGTCGGTTTACTTGAACTTTTTTATTTGGTATAATAAGTAACAGGAGGTTTTTTATGAAATATACCAAACAAAACATTCAGAAAAAGAGACAGATCTTATCTTCAGAAAAAATTCGTAGAAATTCTAAGATTTCTCTCTTTCTTTTTAAATATGCTTTTATCATCTCCATTGCCTTGATCGTTACTGGACTCGGCCTCGGGGTTGGTTTCGTACGTGGGATTTTAAAAACAACCCCACAGATTACAAAAGATTCCGTCCATTCCAAAGGATATATCACAACTATTTACGATAACAAAGGATCAACGATCAAAACACTTTCAAACCATGATTCCAACAGGATCTACACTCCTCTTTCTTCCGTTCCAAAGAATCTTCAGCATGCTTTTATTGCGATTGAAGATGAACGTTATTACAGCCATAATGGAATTGATCTGTATGGAATTATTCGAGCAACCTTCCTTGGTATCAGAAACCAATCTCTAAGCCAAGGGGGAAGTACTATCACGCAACAGTTGATCAAGAACAATGTACTTGGAATTCAGCCGGAAAAAACCACAATGGAACGTCTGGAACGAAAGATCAAAGAACAATCTCTTGCTCTTGAACTAGAAAAGATTGCTTCTAAGCAATATATCTTAGAAGAATATCTAAATGCGATCAATCTTGGAGAAGGAACACTTGGTGTTCAGACAGCATCACAAAAATATTTTAATAAAGATGTTTCTGAACTCACATTGTCCGAATGTGCTGTACTTGCAAGTATTACTAAGAATCCGACACGTTTAAATCCTGTAACTCATCCGGAAAACAACGCTTCCAGAAGATCACTTGTTTTACAAAATATGTTAGAGCAACATTATATCACAAAAAAAGAATATCGAGAAGCACTTAGTGATGATGTATACACAAGAATTCAAAAAAATGCTGCTGCTGCACCTGCAAAAAAAACAACAAATTCTTATTTTGAGGACGCATTAATCCTTCAAGTTGTAAAAGATTTAAAAAAGCAACTGGGGTATGACGAAACAAAAGCTTATAATGCTATTTACAGTGGCGGATTGAAAATATACTCTACTCAGGATCAACAGATCCAGAAGATTGCAGATAGCGTCACAAACGATGCTTCAAACTATCCAAAAGCCACAAAAATCGCGCTTTCTTATTCTTTATCTGCAAAAACTGTTTCAGGAAAAGACGTTGTTTATTCTGATCACAATCTGCTTGATTATATGAGAAAAAATAACCTTGGAAATCAGTTGATTTTTACAGATGAAGCAAGTGCAAAGACAGTTGTTACAAAGTTTAAACAATATATTTTATCAAAAGGTGAAACCATTACAAATGAATCTTTCCAAACAACGATCCAGCCTCAGATATCCATGACGATCATGAATCAATCTAACGGAACTGTAGAAGCCTTAGTTGGTGGACGTGGAAATAAGACTTCCGATCTTTCCTTGAATCGTGCTACTAGTACTACAAGACAACCAGGTTCTACTTTTAAGATTCTTTCTGCATTTTTACCTGCACTTGACAAGAATCATATGACACTTGCAACCGTATATGAGGATGCTCCTTATAACTATATTGACACTAACAGACCAGTACGCAACTATTACAAAGGTTATAAAGGTTATTCAACGATCCGCGAAGCGATCACAAACTCCATGAACGTTGTTTCGGCCAAAACCATTGCTGACGTTACACCTAAGACTTCGTTTGAATATTTGATGAATCTTGGTTTTTCCACTTTGGTGTCTAATGAAACAACTTCAAATGGAAATGTATATACCGATATTACCCAGTCCTTATCTCTTGGTGGCCTGACTTATGGTGTTACAAATATGGAATTGACTTCTGCATATGCTTCCATTGCAAATGGCGGAACCTACCAGAAACCTGTTTTATACACAAAAGTCGTAGATCATAATGGTAATATTCTTCTTTCTAATACTCAGAAAGGTAAGCGTGTCATGAAAGAAAGTACTGCTTTCCTTTTAACCGACGCTATGAAAGACGTTATCACAAAAGGAACTGGAAAATCAGCAAAACTTTCTTCATCTATGGCTGTCGCAGGAAAATCAGGAACTACTTCAAACAGTTACGATTACTGGTTCAGCGGTTATACTCCTTATCATACAGCTTCTGTCTGGATGGGCTATGACAAGAATACAAATTTTGCTTCTGATAACACTCATAAAAAAATATGGGCAAAGGTTATGAATGAAATCATAAAAACAAAGCAAGAACAAACTACAGATTTTAAAAAACCAGCTGACATTGTAAAAGCAAAAGTCTGCAAAGAGTCTGGAAAACTTGCTATTAAAGAGGTTTGTGATCACGATCCAAGAGGCAGCCGTGTGATCACAGAATATTTTGAAAAAGGAACCGTTCCTACCCAGACCTGTGATATCCACGTTGCAGTTGAAGTATGTAAAACAAGCGATAAACTCGCCACAAAGAATTGTCCTGCAAACAAAAAACAAAGAAAAATTTACATTGTCCGCAAAAAGGGCAGTCATGGAAAAACAGCAGACACTCCTTATATGCTTCCAAAAAAATATCAATCTGTTTTTTGCAAGAAACATTAACCGTTGATCTTCTATATTTTTATATTAAAAAGGGATTCTCTCAAATCAGAATCCCTTTTTTCTCTTTATTTCATACTCCTGCCTTTATTTTTTGATCTTCGGCTGAAAGATCAAAGATGCCAGATAAGAAAAGATCAATGCTGCTGATGTTCCGACTGCTGCTGCCGTGAATCCTCCTTCGAATAACCCTAGAAACCCATGATTGTCAACTGCCTCTTTCATTCCTTTCCATAAACTGAATCCAAAACCAGACAATGGGACGGTCGCACCACATCCTCCAAACGCTTCGATTCTTTTATAAATCCCCAGTGCCCCAAGAATAACACCTGCAATAACTAAGAGTACCATGATCCTTCCCGGCTGTAATGTCGTATGATCCATCAATATTTGCACCAGGATACAAATAATGCCTCCTACTAAAAACGCCCTGATATATTCCATTATTATCTTACTCCTTCCAGAAAGATTGCATGTGCGATCCCTGCAACATTTTCACCTTCATTAAAACTTGTCTTTGACATTAATGCTCCTGTTGGCACAAACAATACTTTCTTCCACGTTCCATCAATGAGCTTCGGTATGATCATCGATGCAAGAACCACTGCACTACAGGCACAGCCAGAGCCCCCAGAATGAGTATCCTGCGTCTCATTCTCATAGATTTCAATTCCACAATCCCCATGAACTTTCGAAAGATCATATCCATTTTCACGAAGCAAATTGCAAGCAAAATCTTCTTGCCAACTTCTCCAAGATCTCCTGTATATACTGCATCATAATCTTCAGGCTTCGACCCAAAATCCACAAAATGCTGATAGATTACTTCTGCCGCTGCTGGCGCCATGCAAGCCCCCATATTCATCGGATCTTCCATCCCATAATCAACGATCTTTCCTGTTGTGATTCCTTGAATCTTTACAGGACCAATTTCTTTTGACACAATAAAACCTCCAGATCCTGTCACAGTCCATGTCGCAGATAATGGTCTCTGATTTCCATATTCTAATGGAAAACGGAACTGTTTTTCAGCACTTCCGATATGACTGGAAGCAATTGCAAGTGAATGCTTTGCAAACCCTCCTGCAACGCTCATCGCTGCCAGAGACATCGCTTCTCCTACCGTTGAACATGCTCCAAAAAGTCCAAACAACGGTATCCCTAATTCTTTCATTCCAGAAAACGTTGCTGTATTCTGTTCCAAAAGATCACCCGCAAACGCGTAACGGATATCCTTCTTATGAAGATCAGCTTTACTGATCGCAAGCATTGCTGCCTGTTTCATAAAACGGCCTTCTGCCAATTCCCAGCTTTCTTGTCCAAAGTATGGATCTTCAATGATCTGATCGATCAGATTTCCCAGAGGACCTTCCCCTTCTTTCTTCCCTGCAACTGATGCCCAGCCTTTTAAGTACGGCGCATTCTCAAACTTTAGACTCTGCATACCACAAATCGATGTCATAGAAACCACCCCCATTGCTTTGTGAATAAATAAATCAATCCAGCAACAAATGATGAGAAGATTCCATATAAGATCACTGGTCCTGCGATCGTAAAAATCTTAACGCCAATACCAAAAACCTGTCCTTCTTTCTGATATTCGATTGCAGCTGAAGCCACTGAATTTGCGAATCCCGTAATCGGCACAAGCCCGCCTGCACCGCCAAATTTTGTAATTTTTCCATAGAAATTAAATCCTGTTAATAAGACACTTAGTAAGATCAATTCAATTGTCACATATAATAATGAATCTTTCTTGGAGAGATTCAAATATTTCATCATTAACTGCTTCATAACTTCACCAAGAACACAAAATGTCCCACCCGTTACAAACGCTTTTGTGCAATTTAACAGACTATTATGTTTTGGTGTAAGATTTTTCACGATCTGTTGATATTCTTCTTTACTTGGTTCTTTTTTCACTTGTATCACCCTTTCTTCATTTTATGAAAATATATAAAAATAAAGCCAACATCCTAGCATTTTTCCAAATGCGATCCCATAGATTACATATGGAATCCCTGATCTCAAATTTAATCTTCTTGAAAAGATCGGAAGACTTTTGATCGTTTCTGCCAAAGCTCCGATCATACATCCCACAAAGATTCCTCCAAACAATCCATACAGTACAAGAAGCGGGTATCCAGCTTTGATCTGCCATCGATAAAGAAAGACCAATGTCCCAAGAATCCCTCCAAGTGCCACAAAACTTTCATACATTCTGGCGTTTTTCATACTCTTCGTCAATCCTGCTAATCTCGGGATCACACCTAACATACTCAAAAATGCCAGAAAACTGGCTGCGATCAAGCCGCCTGCACACAATCCGTAAAAGATCAGAAAGAAACTACGAATCCACATCTGCTTCTTCCCCTTTCCGCCCTGCATTGATCATCAATGTATCATTCACATCTCTCTCGTAAAGCCTCATCTGTACTTCAAATGGTGTTGGATCATCATTTAACTTGATCTTACCTGCATGATTAAAAAATAGAATGATCCCAATCGCCAATCCTGCCGCATAAGAAATATGAAGAATATTTGGACCATCTGGTGCCTGTCCCATGATCATTTCATAAACGTTATAAAACAATTCTTCGATTCCAACATCCGTGTTATATGTCATAATTGAAAAACTTGCACCAAAAAATGCGACTAAAATTACAAAGACTATCTTTCCATAATGAAAAATCTTTGATTCTTCTTGTTTTCTCTTGTAATATACAATAAAATCTTCGGCACCTAAATTGATCACATCTAATGTCTTATCCACCTGTTTTATCACTTCAACTAACATCAAAACAGAAAAACATTTTCTCTGATCATGATTTCCTATAAAATGATAAACACTTTGATTCTTTATTTTCTGTTCCAAATCCTTGTCGGTGCAGTACAGGGACATGATATCCTTTATTTTAATCTCTGGATGCACAAGACATACACTTTCTTGCGCTTTGATATAAACATTCACTTTGATATCCTCCTTCTCTTACAAATGCACCTTTTACTTCTTCCTTGTTATCTTTGGATACTAAGACACAAAACGCTGCGATCACAAAAATGATCAGTCCTGCACATAAGATCCACTGGTACTTTCTTTTCATTCTTATCACCTCAGCGTTATTATCTGTCATTTTTAACTTTTCATTCATAAGTTGCAAGAAAAATCATGTGGTGTTATAATTTTTCATAGTGACTTTTATCGATAAATCAAAGGAGATCAGCCATGGAACAAGAACAATTAACACTTTATAAGCTTATGATTTTATATTTAATTGAGAAGGTAGATTTCCCTTTGAGCAATTCACAGATTTCTGAATTTATCCTTGATAAGGGATATACCAATTATTTTACTGTTCAGAGAGCTTTTCATGAGTTAGAGGAAGAAAATATGCTCAGAGTCAAGCAGATTCGTAATATGAGCCACTACGCGCTCAGTGACGAGGGATCTGAAGCAATTGAGATGTTTGAATACCAGATTCCAAACTCTATCAAAGAAGATATCGCTCAGTTTTTAAAAGAAAAAGAATATGAGCTTCGTAAGGAAGCCAGTGTGACTGCTGATTTTTATCCATCCAAAGGAGACGAATATACCGTAAATCTTAAGATCAGAGAAAAAGAAAGCCCGCTCCTTGAAATCAACTTAAATGTTGTCTCAAGAGACCAGGCAGTTTACATATGTGACCATTGGGAGAAAAAACACTCCGATGTCTATTCTATGCTAATTGAAAAATTGTTATTTGACGAGCCGAATAAATAATTATTCGGCTTCTTCTTGTTGAAGCACCATTGACTCAATGAAATCCCAGATCTCATCTCTTCCCTGTTTTGATAATGCTGAGAATGGGAAAATTGGTGTTTCCTTATCCATCTGAAGCTCTGTGCGGATCTCTTTTAAATGTTTTGGCACCTGGCTTCTCTTCAGCTTGTCAAGCTTTGTTGCAATGATCACTGGACGATATCCATTGTGAAGAATCCAGTCATACATCATAACATCGTTCTTTGATGGCTTATGTCTGATATCGATCAGTAAAAAGACCATTTTTAGCTGTTTTGATGTCTGTAAGTAATTTTCGATCATGTGTCCCCATTTTTCCTTGACGGATTGTGTTACTTTCGCAAATCCATATCCTGGAAGGTCTACATAATAAAGTTCTTCGTTAATATTATAATAATTGATCGTCTGTGTCTTTCCAGGCTGTGCTGAAATTCTCGCGTAAGATTTGCGGTTCATCAGTGCATTGATCAGTGATGATTTTCCTACATTTGATTTTCCAGCAAATGCCACTTCTGGCAATGTATTGTCTGGTAATTTACTTGTGATCCCACAGACGGTTTCTAAATTTACACTTTTTATGATCATGTCATTCTCCTCACGTAAAATAAATCCTTTACCGAACATATTCTACGTGAAAGCCCATTATTTGTCAATGGATACATGATGGAGCGGCTTAGTATTTTTAGTGATCGGAAGGATCTGATACCCTTCTTTTTTCAATGTTTTGATCAGCGGATCTAATGCTTTCACTGTATTTGTTGTCTCATGAAGGTCATGCATTAATACAATACTTGTTTTCTGTCTCCTGACATCCTTTAAAATCTTCTTGTTTAACTGCTGAGGACTTTGTTCAAAATTAAGCGCATCTTCATTCAATGCATTCCAGTCAAAATAAAGTAATCCCTTTTTGTTCACATACCGGATATACGGTTTTATATTTTTTGCGCAATGATTACTGCTGCCACCCGGAAACCGGTAAATATATGGCTTTACATCTGTTAGATCATATAAATATTTCTGTAGTTTCATAAGGTCTTTCGAAAATGCACCTACATTCGCATAAATCTGATCATAATTATGACTGTAGGAATGCATTGCCAATGTATGACCTTCTAACACGATTCTTTGATACATTTTCTTGGCATGTTCCGTTTCTTTTCCTACGACAAAGAATGTCGCCTTCACCTTATGTTTCTTTAGAATATCAAGAATCTGTGCCGTATGATCAGATGGTCCATCATCAAAGGTTAAATAAACTTTCTTTTGATTCAAATTACTGTTGGTTAAAAAGCCACTTTCCCCTTCACCCTGACTTGCAATCTGAAACCAGTATGTCTTTGTTCCCTTCCCTTGTGCCAGAAATGTGAACAGAAGAATCCCTGTGATCATATATGCAAAAAATTTCTTTCTCATATTCTTCCTCTTTTCTAATTTTGTAAGATATTCTTTTTCTTTAGAATATGAAATTTCAAAAAATATATTCTGGAATATTTTTCAAACAATGGTTGATACACAAAAAGAAAGCAACAGATTTCTCTGCTGCTTTCTCTTTGTGTATTAAGAAGTTTTACAAACTATGTAATTATTATACTTCGAAAATCAGATCTCCGTAACTTGGCATTGGCCAGTCTTCTTTTGCTACTAACATTTCCAGTTTGTCTGCTGGTTCACGTACGGCACTCATATCTGTGAAAATCGTATCATGATAGCAGCGAGCCTGAGCTTCACTTTCTAATGCCTGAGCTTCTGGAATATCAGCTTCTAACTTGTTGATCGCTGCAAACAGATCTTTTAAGTTTGCTGTGATATCTTCTAACAATTTTTCCTGTACAGAGCTGTCAACACCAACTGTCTTTAATTCAGCAACGCCATTTGCAAGTTTTCTCTGGTATTTCATAACTGCTGGAACAATCTGTTTCTTAGCGATATCTAATGTTGCAAGTCCTTCAATGTTAATTGTGTTAGAATACTGTTCATATAATACTTCAACACGAGACTCTAATTCTTCTTTTGTGTATACTCCAAATTTCTCAAACATCTTAACTGCTTTATCTGTTGTTAATGTTGGGATTGCATCTACCATGCTGTGTAAGTTTGGAAGTCCTCTTCTCTCAGCTTCAGCTACCCATTCGTCAGAATATCCGTTACCATTAAAGATAACTCTCTGATGCTGTGTTAATAATTCTTTTGTGATCTCGTGAGCTTCCATAGCTACTGCTTCAACTCCGCCTTCTACTTTCTCTAATCTGTCACATACATCTGCAAAGACATCTGCTACGATTGTATTTAATACAACGTTTGGATCAGAGATAGACTGTGTAGAACCTACCATACGGAATTCGAATTTGTTTCCTGTAAATGCGAATGGTGATGTTCTGTTACGGTCTGTTGCATCTTTCTCAAATGCTGGTAATGAATGAACACCAGATGCTAATTTGTCTCCATGTTTGGATTCTGTCGCCTCACCTCTTGTTACAAGCTGTTTTACAACATCTTCTAACTGATCTCCAAGGAAGATAGAGATGATTGCTGGAGGTGCCTCGTTAGCTCCTAATCTGTGGTCATTTCCTGGTGTGGAAGCTGACATACGAAGTAAATCTGCATGTTTATCCACTGCTGCGATAATAGATGCTAAGATCAGTAAGAACTGCTGGTTTTCATGAGGAGTTTTTCCTGGATCTAACAGGTTCTTTCCTTCATTTGTTACCATAGACCAGTTGTTATGTTTTCCTGATCCATTGATTCCTGCAAATGGTTTCTCATGAAGTAAGCATTTTAATCCATGACGTCTTGCTACACGTCTCATTGTTTCCATTAATAACTGGTTGTGGTCTGTTGCCACGTTGTTTGAGTTATAGATTGGTGCTAATTCGTGCTGTGCTGGAGCTACTTCGTTATGTTCTGTCTTCGCACTGATTCCAAGTTTCCATGCTTCGATATTTAAATCTTTCATGAATCCTTCGATTCTTGGTTTGATGATTCCAAAGTAATGGTCATCCATTTCCTGACCTTTTGGAGGCATTGCTCCGAATAATGTACGTCCAGTGAAGATCAAGTCTTTTCTCTGTTTATATTTTTCTTCATCAACTAAGAAATATTCCTGTTCTGGTCCAACGGATGTGCTAACACGTTTCACATTCTTATTTCCTAATACATTTAATAATCTTGTTGTCTGGATATCTAATGCCTGCATAGAACGAAGAAGTGGTGTCTTCTTGTCTAATGCTTCACCTTTGTATGAACAGAATGCTGTTGGAATACATAAGATACAAGCATTATCTGTTTCTTTGATGAATGCTGGTGATGTACAATCCCATGCTGTATATCCTCTTGCTTCAAATGTTGCTCTTAATCCACCAGATGGGAATGAAGATGCATCTGGTTCACCTTTGATCAGTTCTTTTCCTGAGAACTCAAGTAAAACTTTACCATCGTCTGTTGGGTTAATGAAAGCGTCATGTTTCTCTGCTGTCACACCTGTTAATGGCTGGAACCAGTGAGTATAATGTGTAGCACCCTTTTCAATAGCCCATTCTTTCATCTCATTCGCAACTACGTCTGCAATTGCTGGATTTAATTCTGTTCCTTCTTCGATTGTCTTTTTCAGATCTTTGTAAACGGCCTTTGGAAGACGTGCTTTCATAACACTGTCGTTAAATACGTGGGATCCGAAGATTTCTGATACATTGATTTTTTCCTTCATAGAGTTCTTCCTTTCTTCTCTTACATTTGAAGCATAATCTATATATTTTTCTTCTATTATCTAACTGATAGTAGAAAAAAAGGGACGACAAACAATATGAAACTAATTGTTTGACGCCCTTGTCAGTAACTTCACTGGTTATAGGATACAATGATTCTTTTTGAAAATCAAGCCCTTTTTTGTATTTTATCCAGTACTTCTATTTGATCGTTACGGAAACAGTTTTTCCATTTACCTTATTGATTCCTTTTAAGCGGAATTTGTAAGTTGTTCCTACTTTGGCTTTTTTCTTTGTATATGTGATCGTTCCGCCTTTGGTTGTTGTTTTACTGTCTTATATGCTGCTTTTCCTGCTTTCATCTGCACTTTGTAGCTTGCATATCCTGTGACATTTTTAAATGTTACTTTAACTGTCTTGCTTCCGAATTTGGCTTTGGCTGCATAGGCTTTAAAATATTTCTTTTTGTTTTTCTTTGTTAGTTTGTATGGTTTTACTTTAAATTTGTAGGATGAGTCTTTGTTGACTTTGATCGTCTTTGATGCTTTCTTTCCTACGGTTGTTACTTTTTTGTATTTACCTTTTCCTGCTTTGGCGTAAATGACATAGCCTTTTGCACCTTTTTTCTTTTTCCATGTCAGTTTTACACTTCTTGTGCTTTTTACTGTTTTTGTGACTGGTTTTACTTTTGTTTCGTTGACTACTGTTGTTGCTTCGGATGATGGTTTTGTTGCTGGTTTTTCCTCTGCTGTTGATTCTGTTGGTTTTACAGTTTCTGCTGCTTTTTTACCAACTGCAAAAACATATCCTGCATCATTACTATAATACATCGTACCATTTTCATCTGCATAAATATTTCTCATACAATAATTTATTTCATTTTTATCTGTTGGCTCAAAAATTGAATTTACTTTGGCATCTTTTGAATCACAAACAGAATAAATTCCGCCTGGTTCAGCATTCATTGTAAAATATACTTGCACAGAACCATCTGTTGTTTTTGTTAACAATGGTTCACATTGTGCATAATTTGTTATTGGTAACACATAATTCAACTCAGTTTTATCTTTTCCAATACTTGCTACTCCAAAATATCCTTTATATTTAGCATCTGAGCTAAAAGATTCACCATTATTTCCTGATACATAAATTTTTCCATCGTAGACAATTGGTGTCATTGATGAATATCCCGTATCACAAAATTGAACTTTCTCTTCTAAATCTCCAAATGTTCCATCTTCATTTACTTTTATTCCATATAACTTATTTACTCCACCAACAAAATATATTTTGTTATATGTTGAGTCATAAGCCATACTTCCTGAAAATGTAATTTCTGTTTTTTTCGTCTGCACCACGTCTATTATCCGTTGTATCAATGCTTGTTAAATTTCCAACTGTATCCGATACAATAAGATATTTTCCTACCTCTGTTGCCTTTTTCCAATAAAATATTCCACCATCAGATTTAACAATTGCTTTTACTGTTTTTGTCTCATTTTCACTTTTATCATTTTCATCTTTTGTATCTAATACATAATATGACGTATCGGTATCTCCATAACTTCCTGTTCCAAAATATAACTGTTTATTCTTATATGTCATTTTGGATGTCACAGAATGACCTGTATCCTCACTAATCCATACTGGTTTTAATGTATCGGCATCAAATGCTTCTACTTTATTATTTGCATATCCTACATAAATTTTATCATCTCCATATTCTATATCTGCATAATAGTCTAATTTACATGAATCCGAAAAATTATGTTCTGCTTCAACTTTTCCTGTATCTTTATTTAATTTTACTACTTTTTTTGTTGCATTATTTGCTAAATAAACATATTTTCCAACGATTTTCAAATCTGATATTGTTTGATACGCTTGTCCATTTCCTTTTTCAGGCCATTGCCACTTAAGCACCGCCTCACTATTACTCTTCGCTGGCTGCACATCCGTCACTGCTGCTTTTGCACTAACCCCTGATGTCATCAGCACGACAACAGACAATGCCACTGCCGCTACACGTTTCATCGTTCTCATAAATTCCTCCTTGTTATGTCTCATTGATTGATTAGTTTCCTGACTTCTTCATCTTTGAAGAAACCATATTTATATTTAACCCTGTTTAGTTTCTTTACAAAAACAGGTGTTAAAATCCATAAAAATATCACATTCGATACGCAGTATTCAATCGTCACTGGAACCGAAGTTCCTAATACTGCCACATACCGCATCCACTGAAATCCATCTCCTGCTGCCAGAAGTGTCCAAATATCCATCACAAAAGAATATGAAATTCCTGAAAGAATCCCAAAAATCGTTAACAGTATCTTACTGTTTTCCAACCATTTTCTCTGATTTAAAATTCCTGAGATCCATCCGATCATTCCCCATGCAAGCATCTGAAATGGAGTCCATGGTCCTTGTCCAAAAAAGAAGTTCGATACCACAGCACTTAAAGATCCACATAAAAAGCCAGATTCTCTTCCAAATGCCATACCACAGATGATCACCATTGCACTAACTGGTTTAAATCCTGGTGAAAATGCAAATAACATTCTGGATGCAACCGTCAATGCGATCATCACCGCAAGCACGACACTCTCTCTTGTCTGTGGTTTCTTCTTTTCATATTTAAAATAGTATGGAATACATGATATACACACCATAAAAATGATCACCGCATTTAACATACGCTTACCACCTCCTGTGGCAAAATGATCACTTTCTCAAAATCTCTCGTAATCTTTGCACACTCTGTCGTATAGAAATAATTTTGTGCAAAAAACTTGGATGGCTCATCAATTCCCTCAATTTTCCCATCAAACATCATTCCAACGCGATCAGCATACTCAGCACAAAATTCCAGATCATGCGATACGATAAATATCGTTTTTCCCTGATCTGTAAGTTTGCGTAAAAGTTCTCCAAACTTCCTGCTGTGTTCCCGGTCCATTCCTTTGGTCGGCTCATCTAGCAGCAAGATTTCTGGATCTGCAAGTATTACTTTGATCAACGCTGCCATCTGCTGCTGTCCTCCACTTAGATCATATGGATGTGACTTCTTTTCTCTCATTAGATCCGCCATTTCCAATAATTTATCGATTTTTACTTCTTTTTCTTTTCCCATCTCCAAAAGGTCTTCAAACAACTGATCTTTTACAAACAATAGTGTTGGATCTTGTGGCATATAGACGATTTTTTTCTTGCATTTTAATTTTCCATCAAATTTCATCTGCTTTACCATACAAGAAAGAAGCGTTGATTTTCCACTTCCATTTGCTCCGACAGCTGCAAAGATTTCACCTTCTTTAACTTCGACTGACAGATTCGAAAGAACATCTTTTCCTTTCTCATACCCTGCATATAAATGTGAAATTGAAAGAACTGTTTTTCCTTCAAAATGTGTTTTCTTTATCAACTGATATTCTTTTTTCCTGATCTGTTCTCTTGCTTCTTCCATCGAAAAGGTCAGTTCTATCTGAAATTTCTCTTCCAGCCGAAGAATCTGTGGCAGAGACTGTTCCAATGGATGATGTATTTTTGAAGATATCTTGCAACCTCTTTCGGATTTCCCTGTTCGATAACCTTTCCATCATCTAATATCACACATTCATCTGACATTTCCATCACATCTTCCAAGTTATGCGATGTTAAAATAATCGTTAAACCAAATTCTTTATGCAATTTCTGAAGCATCACAAGAAAATCTTTCCTTGCCGCTGGATCTAACTGTGCGGTCGGTTCATCTAAGATCAATACTTTTGGATGCATTGCCATAACTGCTGCCAGATTCACCAATTGTTTTTGTCCGCCAGATAGCTTGTCTGTCTCTTCATGGTATATTTTCTGCAGATCAAAATAATTAACGATCTCGGCTACTGTTCGCTTCATCTGTTCATAAGGCATTCCGAGATTCTCAAGTCCAAATGCGATCTCATGCCATACGGTATCCATTACCATCTGTGCGGATGGATTCTGGAATAAATACCCAACTTCTTTTACAGACCGCAAATCTTCCAACTGCTCTATTTCCTGACCATCATATAAAACTTTTCCAGATCTTTTACCTTTGGGCAGCAGTTCTTTTTTTAAATGTCTTAACAACGTCGTCTTTCCACTGCCGCTTGGCCCTGCGATCAGAGTGATCTTTCCTTTTTTTAAATTTTTAATGATACTTGCTCTAGAGAATTTCTATCCGATAACATATATCGAAATGTTAAATTATTAATTTCGTACATCAAAATTCTCCTTCCACATGCATGGTAATAAAACTGAAATGCCATCATAAGCAACCACAACAGATCTCTCATCTGAAATGCTGGCATAATGATCATCGGATAAAAGAAAAATCTGGAATAATAGTGGATGTATGCCCAGAGATTTAATATCGTCAAAATCACAATCTCCACGATATGAATCCAGTCATTTCTCTCCCACCTAAATAAATGAAAATGCGTTCGTTTTCCAATTCCATAACCTCTTGCACTCATCGAATCCAACTGATCCATCGAAGACTCAAATGCCCATGTCGTTTCCATTGACACTGTATTCATGACACGCTGTACAGCCTGTTCTGATTTTAAGGATTTTCGTGTGTTTAAAATCTTCTTTGCATGGTTTTGATATCTTGGGATCAATCCAAATGCCATAGATGTTATGACACCAAGTTTAGGGAAGAATCTGCCTGATAAATAGATCCACTGCTCTTTCTTTATATATTGGTTAAAGATTGAAAAGACCAGTAAAAGATTCACTAGCACACATCCATAATGAATTCCATAAAGCAATGCTTCTTTCGTGATCCTTACGTGTGTGTCTGCATACAGGATTGTTCTTCCTCTTTGTACAAATAATGGATTCGTTACAGCCACGATCAAGATCAAAGCAATCAACGGAAAAATTTTTCAAACTCCGATTATGATAAAAGTACAGCAGACATAAACAGATCATCTGCACTCCTGTCATCCATGGATGTCTGCTAAATGGTGCCAGCAAAAACATTCCTGCAAAATAAGTAAATACAACGAACGGATGGGCTCTTTTTAATGCCTTGATCATCTACAGATCTCCTCTGACACATGTATACAGCCATTCCACTTTATCCCCATCATGAAGCTTACATTTTCCTGCCATATAGTTTGGAAACTTACCATTGACACGGTACATCCATCCACTGTTTTTTCCACAATCAAATTCGTATAAACCGTCAATTCCTGCTACATATCCTTTAGAAATATCAATATCTACTCCTGTTCTTTTGAGAACATCCATCACGGTATCGCCTTCTTCAAACTCCATCTTCTTCTCATAAATTTTCCCGCCAGCTGGAACTTGGTAATTGGATTGCAATGCACTTTTATTAGAGAGAACTGTTTTACAGTCTGATCAGAAAATTCACAAGATTTGTTCTTGCTTTGCTTCTGTTGTCTGATTCTCTGCCGTCTGTACTGTTGATTCATTTTTACTGGCTGTTGTTG
>ENA-OQCO01000513-OQCO01000513.1-human-gut-metagenome-genome-assembly--contig:-NODE-513-length-20869-cov-1.929515_pt1 | contig 20869 bp, 19 predicted proteins | sample MGYA00242500_ERZ504582 | MGnify/ENA primary metagenome ERZ504582 (study PRJEB26092, sample SAMD00036346) | human gut metagenome | host: Homo sapiens | study: EMG produced TPA metagenomics assembly of...
CTCGTATTTTTGCCTGTATAGCTGTTGTAGGGTTGCACACATTTCCTAGAGAACATTCGATCGGAACGCTTTTAGCATATTATCTATGTGGATTTGCAATTCCTTTTTTCTTTATGTCGAGTGGCTATTTTTTACTGAATCGCGGGAAAATTAATTGGAATTATCCATTAAAAAAGGCATTTAGCATTATAAGGTTAGTGGTACTGTGGAATTTGGTCTTTGACATCCTAAAGAGTGTATTAAAGTATATTCAACTGGTAAGCTGAATATTGAATGGCTGGATATACCACAAGATATAATCAAGAGCTTTCTCCAGAAAGGTGAAATGGGACATTTTTGGTATTTGGGAGCCCTAATTATTGTGTATATTTTACTTCCATGGATGAGTCAAAAATCGCTTGAGAGCAAAAGGTTTTTACTGTTTTTAATTGGAACAGTATGTTTTATCATTCAGACCATCTCACTTTTTATTGCATATCCATTGCAGGCAGATGTAATACAGACGTTCCGAGTATGGACATGGTTATTTTATTTTCTTCTCGGCAGCTTTATTGAAGTAATAACCTCCCGACTAAAGAATAAAATACACTTTGATGCGCATTTAATCTTGACAGTAGTAGTGACTGGAATAGTATTAGCTTTTCATTATTATGTTGGAACGAGAGTCATTTTGCTAGAAGGAAAAATTCTTAAAGCAGAGTATTTTTATGATTCCATTTTAGATGTTATTTGGGTTGTACTCTTTTTTTCTCTACTATTAAGAATAAACCTTAGTAAACGTGTAGAAGAGTTTATACAAAAATTTGCAAGTCTAACATTAGGCGTATATATAATTCATTTCCCTCTTAGACTTATTGTGGCTCGTATTCTAAAAGTCAATTCACTTACAGAGGCAGTATGTTTTGGTTAATCGTTTTGATTATTTCAGCGGGGATTACATGGATTATAGGAAAGACAAAAATTGGGCGTTACCTGACGAAAATATAGAATAAAGAGAGAAAAGGGAAATTATGAACACAACATTACTTATCATGGCCGCCGGAATCGGCAGCCGATTTGGAACAGGAATAAAACAGTTGGAGCCGGTCGATGATGCAAAACATATCATCATGGATTACTCAATTCATGATGCGATTGAAGCTGGTTTCAATCATGTGGTCTTTATCATCCGTAAGGATATTGAGCAGGAGTTCAAAGAGGTTATCGGCGATCGAATTGCTTCCATTTGCTCCAATCATAATGTAACTGTGGACTACGCATTTCAGGATATCAACGTTATTCCGGGAGAACTTCCGGCAGGCCGTACAAAACCGTGGGGAACCGGACAGGCTGTGCTTGCAGCGAAGGACGTAATTAAAACTCCGTTCATTGTGATCAATGCAGATGATTACTATGGCAAGGAAGGCTTTAAGGCAGTCCATGAGTATCTGGTGAATGGTGGAAAGTCCTGCATGGCAGGTTTTGTGCTGAAGAACACGCTGTCCGATAACGGCGGTGTGACTCGTGGCATCTGCAAGATGGATGAGAAGGGAAAATTGACTGAGGTTGTTGAGACAAAGAATATCGTCAAGATTGCAGATGGAGCAGAGGCAGACGGCGTGGCTGTTGATGTGAATTCTCTGGTGTCTATGAACATGTGGGGCCTGACTCCTGAGTTTCTGGATGTGTTGGAAGAAGGCTTCAAAGAGTTCTTCAAGAAGGAAGTACCGGGCAATCCTCAGAAAGCTGAGTATTTGATCCCGATCTTCATCGGTGAGCTGCTGGAGCAGGGGAAGATGTCCGTGAAGGTTCTGAAAACCAACGACACCTGGTACGGCATGACCTACCATGAGGATGTCGCAGCCGTAAAGGACAGCTTCAAGAAAATGTTAGAAAAAGGCGTGTATAAGGCTGATTTATTTGCAGACTTGTGATATACTGGGAGCGGTAGCTCCCTACGCTGCTCGTAATAATCACATACCTCTTCGTGGTGAGCAGCAGGCAACGATCTTATGATCGGCGAAGATGTGATGAAAATGGAAAGGGAGACGGCGATGTATTTCAAATACAAAGATTTGGCTGAATTTGAGAAAGTGTACAATGATTCTGTGACAATGCGGGAAATTACTGGCGCAGATTGTTCTTGTGGTGCACGCCGTGAAATGAAATTAGAAACGGTAACTGTTGATATTGGAAATTATCATATAGAAGTTGTTGATTGTCCCATAATGGGGTGCAACAATTGTGGAAGAAAATGCTTATGCCCAGATACTCCGCAAGAATTGTATAGAGCATATTTTCAACTGGAAAAAAGAAATCAGAATGCATGTCGAATCACGATGAAAGGTGATCACCGTTTTGAGTGGGCGGAAGATGCAGACTATAAATATGATTCACGAGATTTGAGTATTCCTGGATTGGGCATTGACCTTGATCCAACTCATCCAGAAGGCTTTTCCTGTCCTGTCTTTTTTGACAGAAAGGTTTTGGGCATATTTTATAATGATAGTGACTATGAACTGGATTTCTTTTCGGAAAGCTATGGAACCATAGCGGAAAAAGGAACTAGTGGGTATCAGTACGAGTGGAATATTCCATTTGGAATTAATGAAAATGATAAGGTGATTCTATTCCTTGGAGATTTGGACGAAATTGACAAGGATGACAGAGCAGTATTATGGTTGAAATCATATAATATTCCATCAGACCATTGTATTGTTGATACGGAGTTATATCAGGCACAATTAAACTGTGTATTTAGTGAACCAATTATTGAAAAGAGAATTATATCCCTTAGAAATCTATTTTATCAAAGAGTAAAAAATATATATGGGATAGATTTATTCCATTTGGAAAATGAATGTGAGTCATCGGCAAATCGAATCCGAAAGCCGCTTAACTATTCTGAAAGTGAACTTCGTGAAAACATGATATTGTTAGATGGTTTGTTAAACGAGGGTATTAGTGGAGATGGATTGAGATCACTATATAAAAAGTTGAACGGAACATTACCGAATAATTCAACACAGACAAGAAAACTTTTACAGGGAATTATTGCTTGTGTTCAGGATGAAGAAAAAGCAAGAAAGAATTATAGGTCCGTTGTACTCACTGAATGATTTAAGAATTTGCTTTGCGCATTTGCTACCGCAAGAAAATATTGAGCAGAGAAAGCAGAATATATTAAGCACATTTGGATTGACTGATTTTCAAGATTATCGACGACTTTATGATACTGCATTAGAGCGATTATATGAACTATATAAATACTTAAATGTTATGGAATTGCCAGTGGCTCAACAGTAATATTGTATCCGTTATTCCACATAGTTCTATACTTAAACTATTAAAAAGGAAAGAGGTTATCACCTATGCCCAGAACAAAAGGCAGCAAAAACCGTCCCAAAACTACCCATACTGACTACGCATTTCAGATCGCGGAGAAGCAGGAATCTATCACTTCCCTGACTGCTGAGATTTCATCCATCACCGCAAACATTGACACTTTGAAGGCTGATCTGAAAGAGAAGAAGACTGCTCTGAAGAAGGCCGAAAAAGAAGTGGCATCCTTGGAAGCGAAGAAAGCAAAGGCAGATGCTAAGGCCGCTGAAGAAGCTAAGAAGGCTGAAGCGGAGGCTGTGCTGAAGAAGCTGTTGGCAAGCGGTATGAGTGCGGACGAGATCCTCGAAAAACTGAAATAAGATCGGCCGTGTGGATAAACTGAACTCCAGGAGTTCACACGGTCTTTTTTGAAGGTAGCTGCATAGTTTATAACGAAAATAAAGATTGAATAGAAATAAAAGAAATGGAGCGTAAGAAAAATGAATTTATCAAAAATACACCACATCGCAATTATCGTATCTGACTATGAAGCTGCAAAGGATTTTTATGTGAACAAACTGGGGCTCTCTGTCATCAGAGAAAACTATCGCCCGGAGCGCAAAGACTGGAAGTTGGATCTGCGTGTCAATGAACACACGGAACTGGAGATTTTCGCTGAGGAAAACCCACCGAGGCGTGTGAATCGCCCGGAAGCCTGTGGGCTGCGTCATCTTGCATTCTGCGTAGACAGTGTGGAGCAGACGGTGAGGGAGCTGGCGGAGGTAGGGATTGAATGTGAGCCAATCCGCGTGGATGATTACACCGGCAAGAAGATGACTTTCTTCCACGACCTGGATGGACTGCCGCTGGAGCTGCATGAGTAAAATGAAGAAAACAAGAAAACCAGGCGGTGGCCGGAAGAAGTTGAAGCCAGAGTACGATGCCGGGAAGAATTTGAAGAGCAGATGGATGCTGCTGTGGCACTTTATAATTCTGAGATGTCCTTGCAGGCCGTCGGTGATGCGTTGAATCTGAACCCTATAAAAGTAAGAAAGCTGCTCATCACGGCTGACGTGTATGAATCGGAAGTAGCTGAGAAGGTACAGGATACTTTTGAAGAATACCGAGAAGTGCAGAGTTATAAAGAAGCAATCCGCGCAACGGCAGCAGTCCTTGACTTGTCCAAAGCCTCAGTCACTTCGTACCTGCCGTATCAGAAAGATTTTTTATTACCGGGAAAATGAAGATGATAAACGCGCATTAGGAAAATTAATAAAGAATCTTATATTAATGATGGGACAAGATGAATTAATAAAGAGAACAGGAGGAGTAAACAAAACTATTGAATTTATACCTCAGACAATAGAATAAATGATAAACAATAAAAGTGTTTTGAGTGGTGTGAATCGGAATATAAAGGGTGTGTAAAACAGGAATTATCGAAAGCAGTACGGAGAAAAAACAGAAAGCTGACAGAAGTGCGAAACCTGTGTCAATGTAAAACCAGGATTCCACTCTGCCAGCTTTTTCTGTCAGTACAATTTTTGAGACTATTGAAGCAATATAAAAAATTATACGAGTTTATTTAATTTTTCAATAATACTCAGAAGTTCCTCCCTGGAAAATCCGCCGAAGCTCATCAGTGCGCGCAGCGGCATGGAGTCGGTCATGGCCAGGGTCATTTCTTCGGAGATGGCTTCAGAAGCTGCTTCGGAGGCAGATTCTTCACCGTCGTTCATGGCAGAGAGATAGGATGCAGTAAGTTCTTTGGCTGCTTTGGAAGTTTTCGGGTTGCGGAACAGTTCACCGAGGGTAGTGTTCATGTGAACATGCATCGGGATCTCCTGGCTGCTGTTCAGCTGGATTTTGCCTTCCAGACGGATATCTCTGGAAGATGCGCCGATAAGGAGCTTATATTCGCCGTTTGCTGCAAACCAGTCGTGAAGATCTGTGTTGTACCATGCAAAGCTTCTTTTATCCAGTTCCATGGTTACAGTTTTGGTTTCGCCTGGCTCCAGGGTGACTTTTTCGAAGCCTTTGAGTTCTTTTTCCGGACGGATCGCGGAATTGGTACAGTCTTTTACATAGAGCTGCACAACTTCCTTTCCGGCCATATTGCCTGTGTTTGTAACATCAACGGAAACAGAGATGGTATCTTTTTCTGTCGGGTTCCCGTTGGAGATATTCAGATTGCTGTAAGCGAAAGTTGTGTAGGAAAGTCCGTATCCGAACGGATATGCTACATCCATTTCTTTTGTATCATAATAACGGTAGCCTACGAATACACCTTCACGGTATTCGACCTTCTCGCCACCGCCAAAGTTCAGATAAGAAGGGTTGTCGGACAGCTTAAGAGGCATGGTCTCTGCAAGTTTACCGCTTGGATTTACTTTTCCGTAAAGGATGTTTGCAACAGCAGCACCGCCTGCCTGGCCGCCGAGATATGCCTCCAGAAGGCCTTTCACATCACTAAGCCAGGGCATTTCCACAGGGGAACCGTTGTGGAGAACGATTACTGTGTTTGGCTGAATTCTGAGGATCTCAGCAATGAGACGGTTCTGGCATTCCGGAAGTCTCATGTGGGAACGGTCATATCCTTCGGATTCAAAGCTGTCCGGAAGTCCTGCGAAGATCACAGCTTTATCAGCCTCGCCTGCTGCTTTAAGTGCTTCTGCTGCAAGTGTGTCATCGTAGAGATCTTTGTCTGCAGGGAAACCTTCTGCATAGATAACCTGTGCGTCAGAAGGAACAGAATCCAGCGCATTTGTAATTTTGAAACAGTTGATATGGGAGCTTCCGCCGCCCTGGAAACGTGGTTTTTTGGCAAAACCGCCGATGAAAGCAATTTTTTCATTGGTTTTCAGAGGAAGGATCTGTGCATTGTTTTTCAGAAGGACCATGGATTCCTCGGCAATGCGTTGAGCTTCCTCATGATCCTTTTCCATAGTGAATTCCTGCGGAGCGCGGTTATCAGCGTATTCAAAGATGATGCGTAAGATACGCTCTACAGCCTGATCCAGTATTTCTTCCTTCAGAGAACCGTTCTTTACAGCCTGTACGATAAGTGCGTCATTGGCACCGTTTGAGGATGGCATTTCCAGCTCAAGGCCAGCTTTCAGGCCTTTGACACGGTCATTAACTGCGCCCCAGTCAGACATTACATAGCCTTTGAAGCCCCAGTCACCGCGGAGGACATCTGTGAGAAGCCATTTGTTCTCAGATGCAAAAGTGCCGTTGATCTGGTTGTAGGAGCACATGAAGGTGTATGGCTGAGCTTTTTTTACAGCTGTTTCAAATGCCGGAAAATAAATTTCACGCAAAGTACGTTCATCAGCTTCAGAGGAATTGCTCATACGGTGGTATTCCTGGTTATTTGCTGCAAAATGCTTGATGGAGGTTCCGACATGCTGGGACTGTACTCCGTTTACAAAAGCGGCCGCGATTTCGCCTGCGAGATATGGGTCCTCGGAATAATATTCAAAGTTTCTTCCACAGAGTGGAGAACGCTTGATATTTACAGCTGGTCCGAGAACTACGGATACATCATTGGCCTGAGCTTCCCTTCCGATAGTCTCGCCCATTTCTTCCATCAGCTTACGGTCAAAAGAGCAGGCACTTAAAGCAGCAGGTGGGAAGCAGACAGCCTTGATACTGTCGTTCATTCCGAGATGATCGCCTTTGTCATCCTGTTTACGAAGTCCGTGAGGGCCGTCGCTGACCATCACTTCCGGGATACCTAAGCGGTCTACATGTTTCAGATGCCAGAAATCAAGGCCTGAGCACATGCCGGCTTTTTCTTCCAGGGTCATCTGGCTTATGATTTTTTTCAGATCATGTTCCATAAAAAATACCTCCGAGTTGTTTTTTCTTACTATAGACTATAGCATATTATATTGATAAAATATAATAAAAACTTGCTGAAAATAATAAAATATTGCAGTTTTGCAGGTGTGACTCCGGCGAAGTACAGGAAGTATAATTTATTGATAATATTTTGTGGCAAGCCAGAGTAGAAATATATCTGGCTTTTACGGAAGAATTATAGTAATATACGTAAGAAGACCGGGCAGGTCTGTCAGATAAATCTGTGAGAGCTGTTCGTTTAAAAAGAGAGAGGACATACAATGAAAGACATCATAGCAAGTATTATTACAAGTGTACTGACAGCTTTATACCAGCCTTTCTGGTTTTCCGTGATCCTGTCTGTACTGGTATTGTTTTTTTATCTTTTTTCTTATCATAATGAGACAGGAGGGAGAGGGATCAGGGGTGCTTTTTCAGTGTGGTGGCAGTTTTTTAAGGGCAGTGCTTTTTTTCGAAAACTGTTTTTCCTGATTTTTTATACAACCATGATCTTGTTCCGTACGCTGCTGAACAGGGATATGTGGATGAATCCACTTTCTGATGTGATGGGAAACTGGTGGATCTGGAAATATGGAAATGATGGTACCAGAAATCTTACAACAGAGTGTATTGAGAATCTGATGCTGTTTATTCCTTTTACGATTTTGCTGTTCTGGACTGCGGGTAAGCGTATCCTGAAAAAAACAACTTTCCGGAATGCGGTGTGGACGGGATTGAAGATCACATTTGTATTTTCGCTGTCAATTGAATCTCTGCAGCTGTTCCTGAGACTTGGAACATTTCAGGTTTCTGATCTGACATATAATACTCTTGGCGGAGGTATCGGCGGAGCCGTTTACTGGATGGGATATCGATTGACCGGAAAACGAAAATTTACATTGACAAATCAGCTGTAACATGTTACTCTAGTACCAGTTTCAATAAGTAAAATGCACTGATGAGGAATAGTACACAGCGAACGGAGCACAGAGAGCTGCTGGTCGGTGAGAAGCAGCGGAAGGGATTTGTGGAACTCGCCTCGGAGCATCTGTCCGAAATCTTTTTATAAGAGAGTAGACACAGACGGTGTCCACCGTTATCAGGAGAGGATATAAGAATGTCGCTGACATTCCGTATCTGTTAAGTGTGTGAATTTTTATTCATGAAATAAGAGTGGTACCGCGTAGGACAGCAGTTGTCTTTTCGTCTCTTGCAGAATCTGCAGAGCCGGAAGATTTTTTTATGCCTGAAAGTAAAAAATCAAACGATTAATTGGAAACAGAAAATGGAGGAAAACAAAAATGATGACACCATCTAAGTACAAACGTCAGTATTACATGCCGCCTGTTAAATGTATGAAATGGGCAGAAAAAGAATATGTAGAGAAAGCCCCGATCTGGTGCTCTGTAGACCTCGTGACGGAAACCAGGCACTTGTGATCCCGATGAGCCTGGAGCAGAAGGTTGAGTTTTTCAAGCTTCTTGTAAAGATCGGTTTTAAAGAGATCGAGGTAGGTTTCCCGGCAGCTTCTGAGACAGAGTATGAGTTTCTTCGTACACTGATCGAGCAGAATCTGATTCCTGAGGATGTAACTATCCAGGTACTGACACAGGCCAGAGAACATATCATCCGTAAAACATTCGAGGCTGTAAAAGGTGCTCCGAAAGCAATCGTTCATGTATACAATTCCACATCTGTATCTCAGAGAGAGCAGGTATTTAAGAAATCAAAAGAAGAGATCCTGAAGATTGCAGTTGACGGTGCTGCACTTCTGAAGAAGCTTGCAGATGAGACTGAGGGTAACTTCCAGTTTGAGTACAGCCCGGAGAGCTTCACAGGAACAGAGCCGGAGTATGCACTTGAGGTCTGCAACGCAGTTCTGGATGTATGGAAACCAACTGCTGATAATAAGGCGATTATCAACCTGCCTGTAACTGTTGAGCATTCCATGCCGCATGTTTACGCAAGCCAGGTTGAGTACATGTGTGATAATCTGAAATACCGTGAAAATGTCATCGTATCCCTTCATCCGCATAATGACCGTGGCTGCGGCGTTGCAGATTCTGAGATGGGACTTCTCGCAGGTGCTGACCGAATCGAGGGTACTTTGTTTGGAAATGGTGAGCGTACAGGTAATGTAGATATTGTAACACTTGGTATGAATATGTATTCACAGGGCGTTGATCCTAAGATCGATTTCTCTGATATGCCGCATATCTGCGAGGTTTATGAGAAATGTACAGGAATGCAGATCTACGAAAGAAGTCCGTACAGCGGAGCTCTTGTATTTGCAGCGTTCTCCGGTTCTCATCAGGATGCCATTGCAAAAGGTATGCACTGGAGAGAAAACGGCGATCTGGAACACTGGACAGTGCCGTATCTGCCTATCGATCCGACAGATGTGGGAAGAAACTATGATGCAGATGTTATCCGTATCAACAGCCAGTCCGGAAAAGGCGGCGTAGGATATATCCTGGAGACAAAATTCGGCCTGAACCTTCCTCCGAAAATGCGCGAGGCTATGGGCTATGCAGCGAAAGCAGTATCCGACCACAAGCACAAAGAGCTTCATCCGGATGAAATCTTCAGTCTGTTCAAATCTACTTTCGAGAATGTGGTTGAGCCGTACAGCATCAATGAGGTTCATTTCCAGCAGAAAGACGGCGGCATTGTAACACGGGTAACTTCTACATTCCGTGGAAAAACCATTGTCACAGAGGCTGCCGGAAATGGTCGTCTGGATGCAGTCAGCAACGCACTGAAGAAAGCTTACGAGCTGAAATATACACTGGAGACCTATCAGGAGCATGCGCTGGAGCAGAGTTCCACATCAAAGGCTATTGCTTATGTCGGAATCCGTAAACCAGACGGAACTCTTGCATGGGGTGCTGGTGTTGACCCGGATATTATCCGTGCGTCCATCGATGCGCTGGTAACAGCGATCAATAACCGCTGAAAATAAAAAAATATTGTCAAAAACAGTCGGGCAAAATAGCTTGACTGTTTGAAGCTGCAATACTATAATCAGAGCTGTAAAACAAGAGAAGAAATTGTCCTGACAGGCAGATAGAAGTACATTTTTCGGAGATCACGTGCACGATATTCGAAGGAAATGTGAAGTCTATCTGCCTGTTTTTGTGTGAGAGAGAAACATTTTGCCAGGATAAAACCGGTTCTGCGATTCAGAGAGAAACAGCATGTATGTGGATAACCAAGTAATTCCATGTGGATTCAATGTGGAATGAATGTGGAAGAACTGTGGATAACACGAAAATACCTCCGAAGCATGCAGAAATAGGCAAAAAAGCTTGACATAGCTGCTTTTATTAAATATAATTTTCTCATACATTACAGAAATGTTACAGATAAAGTGATGAAAGCAAAAAAAACGTAACGATTCGTATTCTTTTGGAAACAGATAATAATGGGGCTATGAGATCTGATTCCGGAATGATCGTTGCAGAAAATTCAACGCAAGGAATGAGATTATGAAAAGTGAAAAAGATTTACGTGAGGATGCCATAGGGCAGGACGATCGTAAAAATGAAAAGGTCAGAGGAAATTCCGTGCGCAGTTTTGCAGTGCTGACTCTGTTCGCGGTGCTGGCGATGGTTATTTCTCTGGGGACAAAAGTGTTTAGCGAAAATAGCAGCGGCAAAGTTTATGCAGCTTCTGATACGAAGGTCGTTTCTTCGGATTCATCGGATGAGGAAGTGGCAGTTCCTACCGGAATTGCAGGAGTTGTTACCGGAGTTTCGGATACACTGTCATCCGGCAGCACTGTCACCAGGATCGGAAGCTCCTGTGAGCAGGTGATCGTAGGACAAAGAGTAAAAAAAGTCGAAAAAACTGCAGCGGATCTCAATGTAAGTTCTTCTATGGAGAACAAGGTAAATGAACTGGATGCAAGATCTATTACACTTGCTGAGAATCCTACTCTGATGTCAGATGAAGATTATGACACACTGCTGCGCATTGTAGAGGCAGAGGCTGGAAGCGAGGATATCAAGGGACGCGTTCTGGTAGCCAATGTGATCATGAACCGTGTAAAGAGCGAGAATTTTCCGGATACAGTAACAGAGGTTGTCTGGGATAACAGCGACGGAGTTCCGCAGTTCTCACCAACCTATGACGGAAGGATTAATGAAGTTACAGTTTCTGATGAGACAAGGGAAGCTGTGAAGCAGGCTTTGAAAGGAACAGATTATTCAGAAGGGGCACTTTTCTTCATTCAGAAATCTGCAGCAGAAGCTCATAATGTGAAATGGTTTGAGAAGGATCTTAAGAAACTTTTCAAGTATGGAGTTCACGAATTTTATACATACAAATAAGAAGTGTATGTTAAGCACAGAAAATACCGCCGGCACCGTAAAGAGGCCGGCGGATTTTTTTCGGGAATTCAGCGTGCGGAGTTACCGGAAGGAATCTTTTTTAAAAGGTGGTGGCATTTTCCGTAATTCCATGCTATAATGTGGTGAAGTTCGAAAGAAACTAATATTTTACAAATAGAAAGGCGGAACACCAATGCAGGTATTGTACAAAAGCACCAGAGGAAAAGAGCAGGCAGTTACAGCGTCTATGGCCATACTGAAAGGCCTTTCTGAGGACGGCGGACTGTTCGTGCCTGACAGCATCCCCAAGCTTGATGTGCCAATGGAGAAGCTGGCACAGATGACTTATCAGGAAACAGCATATGAAGTTATGAGCCGTTTTCTTACAGATTTTACAGAGGAAGAGTTAAAAGACTGTATCAATAAGGCATATGACAGCAAATTTGATACAGAGAAGATCGCTCCTCTTCATGAGGCAGGCGGGGCTTATTTCCTGGAGCTGTTCCACGGCGCTACCATCGCATTTAAAGATATGGCACTTTCCATCCTTCCACATCTGATGACAACAGCTGCGAAGAAGAATAACGTCAAGAATGAGATCGTGATCCTCACCGCAACTTCCGGCGACACAGGTAAAGCAGCAATGGCTGGCTTTGCAGATGTACCGGGAACCAGGATCATCGTATTTTATCCGAAGCATGGTGTAAGCCCTATTCAGGAGAAGCAGATGGTAACTCAGAAGGGGGCAAATACCTATGTTGTGGGAATCACAGGCAATTTCGATGATGCCCAGACTGCAGTTAAGAAGATGTTCAATGATCATGAGATGGCAGCAGAGCTTGACAGGGCAGGATTCCAGTTCTCCTCTGCAAACTCTATCAATATCGGACGTCTTGTTCCGCAGATCGTATATTATGTATATGCTTATGCAACACTGGTACATGATGGGAAGATCGAGGACGGCCAGGAGATCAATGTGGTAGTTCCTACCGGTAATTTCGGAAATATCCTTGCTGCATACTATGCAAAACAGATGGGGCTTCCGATCCATAAACTGATCTGTGCATCCAATGAGAACCGTGTTCTCTATGATTTCTTCCGTACAGGAACATATGACAGAAAACGTGACTTTATCCTTACAACATCTCCGTCCATGGATATCCTGATCTCCAGCAACCTGGAACGCCTGATCTACCGTCTCGCAGGTGAGGATGCTGAGAAATGTGCAGAGCTTATGAAATCTTTAAGCGAGGGCGGTGAGTACACGATCACGGACGAGATGAAAGCACAGCTTCAGGATTTCTACGGTAATTTCTGCAGCGAAGATGAGACTGCGAGGCGATCAGTGAGACATATAAAGGCAGCAATTATGTGATTGATACGCATACAGCAGTTGCAGCCGGCGTATATAAGAAATATGTAAGCGATACAGATGATCATACACCGACTGTTATTGCTTCCACAGCAAGTCCGTATAAATTTACAAGAAGTGTAATGGAAGCTCTTGGAGAGGAGCATAAAGATCTGGATGATTTCGGCCTTGTAGATGCACTTTCCAGCCTTTCCGGAGTTCCGGTTCCGCGTGCAGTTGAGGAGATCCGTACTGCTCCTGTACTTCATGACAGAGTTGTGGATGCACCGGATATGCCGGATGCAGTAAGAGATATTCTTGCTATTGTTCACTGAACAGTAACCATTAAATAATAAAAATCAGTAAGATCGTGTATTTTCTGTTGAAAAAGCACAAATACTGGTTTATAATAAAAACAACAAAAACCGAATCCTGGAATGTTCGATCCCCCTTTTCTTTTTGAACCTACATTGACATTTTGGGAATCCAAGATCGCAGATTGGATGTCAGACCTCACGTTGTGGTAGGCAGAAGATGCTGTTGAGGATACCCACCTAGCATCTGCTAGGCGTCAAAAATAAGGGAACGGCATCCCGGGATTAATCGGTTAAAGACATAGAGCCGGTTAATGGCTCTTTTTTCATATATGGGAGGAATTATAGTATGGGTGTTTCTGAAAGAAAATTTGGAACACTTCCCACAGGGGAAGAAATAAAGATATATCATCTTGAGAATAAGTCAGGAGCATATGCAGAGGTGCTTTCGTTTGGCGCGATTCTGGCGAAGATATGTGTTCCGGATAAGAACGGAGAACTTAGAGATGTGGTTCTGGGATATGATGATATCGAAGGCTATGAAGTGAACGGATGCTTTTTCGGAGCGATCATCGGAAGAAGCGGAAACCGTATTGAGAATGCCAGATTCTTTATTGATGATAAAGAAGTGGTTCTTGCTGAGAATGAGAATCATAATAACCTGCACAGCGGCCCGAATGGTTTTGAGAAGAAGCTCTGGGAGGTAAAAGAGATCTCCCAGGAGAAGAACAGTGTGGACTTTTTCCGTATCAGTCCTGACGGAGAGAACGGATTTCCGGGAGAGTTTACTGTTGTTGTGAAATATGAGTTTACAGAGGAGAATGAACTGAAGATTATTTACAGAGGACGTTCTGATGCGGCTACTGTAGCTAATATGACCAACCATTCCTACTTTAATCTGAATGGAGAGGGAAGTGGAAATGTGCTGGATCAGGAGGTCTGTATTCATGCGAAATATTTCACTCCTGTAAAAGACAGCCAGTCTATCCCTACAGGGGAATATGTATCTGTTGAGGGAACACCGATGGATTTTAATGTTTCCAAACCTATCGGAAAAGACATTGAGGCTGATTTTGAACAGTTGAAGCTGACTGGCGGTTATGACCACAACTATGTGACAGATAATTATGCAAAAGGAAATGTACGTGCCATTGCCAGTGCATACTGTAAGGAGTCAGGTATTGGAATGGAAGTTTCTTCAGATTGTCCGTGCGTGCAGTTTTATGCAGGCAACTTTATTATAGACGAGAAGGGGAAGAAAGGGCATGTTTACCATCAGCGTGACGGATTTTGCCTGGAAACACAGGTTGAGCCTAATGCAGTAAATGTGGAAGATTTTCATTCTCCGATTCTGCGTCCGGGAGAGGAATACAGTTCCGAGACAATTTATCGGTTTTTTGTAAAATAAATGCTGCCGGTCTGGAGGAAGGCAGTGAAAGAAACAGAGGTATGAGGAGCAATGCAGATACGTGTAGCCGGAGAAAATGATGCAGCAGTACTTATGGAGATCTATTCTTACTATGTAGAGAAGACAGCAGTCACATTTGAGTATGAGACGCCTTCCGTGGAGGAATTCGCGGGAAGGATCCGTGATATCCAGAAGAAATATCCATATATTGTGGCAGAAGAGGACGGAGAGATCCTGGGGTATGCCTATGGTTCTGCCTTTCATCCGAGGAGTGCCTATGGATGGTGTGCCGAGATGTCCATTTATGTGAAGCATGACAGAAGGGGAATCGGTGCAGGTGGAAGGCTTTACCGCGCTCTGGAGAGTCTTCTGGCTGAGATGGGAGTGCTCAATCTGAACGCCTGCATTGCAGTTCCTCAGAAAGAGGATGAGTACCTTACCAATGCCAGTGTAGATTTTCATAAACATTTTGGATACAAGAGAGTGGGAATGTTCCACAGATGCGGCTACAAATTCAACCGCTGGTATCATATGGTATGGATGGAGAAGATGATTGGTGAGCATAAGAGTGTGCAGCCGGAAGTGAAACCTTTTCCGGAGATCCAGGATAAAATCTGTTTTGATCGCTTTTCCTGGTAAAAAAAGAAACTCGAGGGGGTCAGCATGGACGAGGATAAAAAGAAGCGAAATGTGATTCAGCTCATGCTGGGATTTGTGAGGCGGGCCAACGGAGATCATGTCAGTGCATATGCTGCCCAGGCGGCGTACTTTCTTATTATGTCGTTTATTCCGTTTATCCTGTTTCTTACAACACTCATCCGCTATACACCATTAAGCTACAATGTTGTCCGGGATGCAATCGTAGGATTCGTCCCGGGAAATCTTCAGACATTTGTGCTGAGTATTGTGGTTGAGGTATATAAAAGAAGCACTGCGATCGTACCATTGTCTGCTCTGATGGCACTGTGGGCATCCGGAAAAGGAATGCAGGCCATAACTAATGGCCTGAATACAATCTATCATGTGAAGGAGACACGAAACTGGCTGATGAACAGGATATATTCTGTTTTTTACATGCTGCTGTTCGTTTTGGCCATTATTGTCAGCCTTCTGATGCTGGTTCTCGGAAACAGGATACAGGTGGCAGCGCAGAAAACAATTCCTATTCTTGGAAGTCTGATGGCGAAGATTATGGGAGCCAGAACACTGCTGGTGTTTGCAGTTCTTATTGTGGTTTTTCTGGTTCTTTATAAGGTGCTGCCTAACAGGAAGGCAACTTTTAAGAGCCAGCTGCCGGGAGCTTTTATCATTGCAGTGGCCTGGCTTATTTTTTCCTACGGATTTTCCCTGTATTTTGAATTTTTTCCGAATTTCGGAAATATGTATGGAAGCCTGACAGCACTGATCATGGTAATGCTGTGGCTTTACGTGTGCATGAACCTGATTCTTTATGGCGCAGAGATCAACGCGTACTTTGAAAATGAGTTCCGCAGAGCACAGAAATCTGTCAAAATACTGCTTGCCAAAAGAGAAGCGGAGAAGAATGCTAACGAATCCAAAGATTCCAAAGAATCCTGATTTGCGCTTGACAGAAAGCAGACCTTGTGGCATAGTATTAAAAGACAGAAAAAGCTGTGAAGGTGCTAGAGAGGATTATTTTCTCACAGAGAAGGGAAGTCATCGGCTGTAAGCTTCCCCGGGTTCAGATGATTCTTGAATTTCCCACCGGAGCTTCCTCTCTGAAGTAGCAGTAGGAGATGACGTGTGCTGCGCGTTAAGCAGTCAGGAGATGCCCGTGATTTTTTGACGGGAAACTGGGTGGTACCGCGGATATTCCGTCCCTTTTATAAGGGACGGTTTTTTATTGCCTGATTCCGGATTTTTCAGATCAGGCTGTGTATCATTTGAACATTTAAATTTTAAAGGAGAAATAAGACCATGGATATGAAAGAAAGACTTCAGGAACTGGCTGAGAACGCCAGAAAACGGATCGAGGAATCCGAGGGCCTGGATAAGCTGAACGATGTGCGTGTTGCATATCTTGGAAAAAAAGGTGAGCTTACAGCAATCTTAAAAGGTATGAAAGATGTCGCTCCGGAGGAGCGTCCGAAGGTTGGTCAGCTTGTCAATGAGACAAGAGCAAAAATCGAGGAGCTTCTGGAAACTTCCAGGAAAGAGTTTGAGGAAAAAGTCCGTGAGGAGAAGATGAAAGCTGAGGTTATCGATGTAACACTTCCTGCAAAGAAGGCAAAGATCGGTCATCGTCATCCGAACACTATCGCTCTGGAAGAAGTTGAACGTATCTTCATTGGAATGGGATATGAGGTTGTAGAAGGTCCGGAGGTTGAGTATGCAGACTATAACTTTACAAAACTGAACATCCCGGAGAATCATCCGGCAAGAGATGAGCAGGATACTTTCTTTATCAATGATTCCATTCTGCTTCGTTCCCAGACATCACCGGTTCAGGCACGTGAGATGGAGAAGGGCAAGCTTCCGATTCGTATGATCGCACCTGGACGTGTATTCCGTTCTGATGAGGTGGATGCAACACATTCTCCTTCTTTCCATCAGATCGAGGGTCTTGTTATTGATAAGAACGTTACTTTTGCAGACCTTAAGGGAACTCTTCAGGAGTTTGCAAAAGAGCTGTTCGGACCGGAAACCAAGACAAAATTCCGTCCGCATCACTTCCCGTTCACAGAGCCAAGTGCAGAGGTGGATGTATCCTGCTTTAAATGCGGCGGAAAAGGCTGCCGTTTCTGTAAAGGTTCCGGCTGGATCGAAATCCTTGGCTGCGGTATGGTTCATCCGAATGTTCTCCGTATGTGCGGAATCGATCCGGATGAGTATACAGGATTTGCCTTTGGTGTAGGTCTGGAGCGTATCGCGCTTCTGAAATATGAGATCGATGATATGCGTCTTCTGTATGAGAACGACAGCAGATTCCTGAAACAGTTCTAAAACAGCTGAAGATCCTTATAGTAAATATAGAAAAAAGAAGGGACAACCAAAATGAATACTTCATTATCTTGGATTAAAACATATGTGCCGGATCTGGATGTAACGGCACAGGAATATACAGATGCCATGACTTTAACAGGTACAAAGGTAGAAGGCTTTACAGAGCTGGATGCAGATCTTGACAAAATCGTGATCGGTCAGATCGACAAGATCGAGAAACATCCGGATGCAGACAAGCTGATCATCTGCCAGGTAAATATCGGAACAGAGAGCGTACAGATCGTAACAGGTGCTCCGAATGTAAAAGAGGGAGACAAAGTTCCGGTTGTTCTTGATGGCGGACGTGTTGCAGGCGGTCATGACGGAAAAATGACTGCTGGCGGAATCAAGATCAAAAAAGGCAAACTTCGCGGCGTGGAGTCCTGCGGTATGATGTGCTCCATTGAAGAGCTGGGAAGTACAAGAGAGATGTATCCGGAAGCACCGGAGTACGGAATCTATATTTTTCCTGAGGATGCAGTAGTCGGTGAGAGTGCTGTTAAAGCACTTGGTCTTGACGATGTGGTATTTGAGTATGAGATTACTTCCAACCGTGTGGATTGCTACGGTGTTCTTGGAATCGCAAGAGAGGCAGCAGCAACTTTTCAGAAGAAATTCTGCCCGCCTGTTGTAGAGATTAAGGGAAATGATGAAAAAGCTTCCGATTACGTAAAGGTACTGTGCAGGATCCGGAGCTCTGCCCGCGCTACTGTGCAAGAGTTGTAAAAAATGTCAAGATCGGTCCGTCTCCGAAGTGGATGCAGAGATGCCTGGCTTCCAACGGAATCCGTCCGATCAACAATCTGGTTGATATTACAAACTACGTAATGGAAGAGTTTGGACAGCCGATGCATGCGTATGACCTGGATACTATTGCAAACAAAGAGATCGTTGTACGTCGTGCGGGAAAGGATGAGAAATTTGTTACACTGGATGGCCAGGAGCGTACTATGGACGAGAACGTTCTGATGATCTGCGATGGTGAGAAAGCAGTTGGTATTGCCGGTATCATGGGTGGTGAAAACTCCATGATCACAGATGATGTGAAGACAGTTCTTTTTGAGGCTGCATGCTTCGATGGAACAAGTATCCGTCTTTCTTCCAAGAGAATCGGTCTTCGTACAGATGCTTCCGGTAAATTCGAGAAAGGTCTTGACCCGAACAATGCACAGGCAGCTATTGACCGCGCATGCCAGCTGATGGAAGAGCTTGGCGCAGGTGAGGTTGTCGGAGGAATGGTTGATGTCTGCAATGAGACAAGAGAGCCATCCAGAGTTAAATTTGAGCCGGAGAAGATCAACAAGCTTCTTGGAACCAGTCTTACAAAAGAAGAGATGATCGAATATCTCGGACGTGTAGAGCTGGCATATGACGAGAAGACAGATGAGATCGTTGCACCTACTTTCCGTCAGGATATCCACTGCAATGCAGACGTTGCAGAGGAAGTTGCAAGATTTTACGGTTATGATAAGATTCCGATGACACTTCCGACAGGAGAGGCTACAACAGGTAAACTTCCGTTCAAGCTTCGTATCCAGGAAGTTGCAAGAGATATTGCCGAGTACTGCGGATTTTCAGAAGGAATGTCCTATTCTTTCGAAAGCCCAAAGGTATTTGATAAGCTCTGTATCCCTGCAGACAGTGATCTTCGTAAAGTTATCACTATCAGCAATCCGCTTGGAGAGGACTACAGCATCATGCGTACAAGTACGCTGAACGGTATGCTTGCATCCCTTTCCACTAACTATAACAGACGTAACAAAGATGTTCGTCTTTACGAACTTGGAAATGTTTATCTTCCGAAGTCATTGCCGATCACAGAGCTTCCGGATGAGCGTACCATGTTTACACTTGGAATGTATGGAAAAGGTGATTTCTTCGACATGAAAGGTGTATGCGAGGAGTTCTTTGAGAAAATCGGCATGAAGAAAAAAATTAATTATGATCCGAAGAGCGCGAAGCCGTTCCTTCATCCTGGAAGACAGGCAAATATGATTTATGAGGGTAAAGTTGTCGGATATTTAGGAGAGGTTCATCCATCTGTTGCAGATAACTACTCCATCGGTGAGAAGGCGTATATTGCAGTGATCGATATCCTGGATGTTCTTGAATTTGCAGGATTCAACCACAAATACACCGGAATTGCAAAATATCCGGCTGTAACACGTGACTTAAGCCTTGTAGTTCCTCACGAAGTTCTTGCAGGACAGATCGAGGAGATCTTTGACCAGAGAGGCGGAAACATTCTGGAGAGCTATCAGCTGTTTGATATCTATGAAGGTGCACAGATTGAGAAAGGCTTCAAATCCATGGCTTATTCACTGGTATTCCGTGCTCATGACAAGACTCTTGGAGAGAATGAGATCTCAGCAGTAATGAAGAAGATCATGAACGGACTGAACGGACTTGGAATCGAGCTGAGAAGCTGATGCTGATCTATATTGTAAGACATGGCCTGACAGAGTGGAATAAATTAAAAAAGCTCCAGGGTGCAGCGGATGTTCCTCTTGCGAAAGAGGGGATTCTCCTTGCGGAAAAAACAGGCGAGGCTTTAAAGGATGTAAAGTTTGATATCTGTTTTACCAGTCCGCTTTCAAGGGCAAGGCAGACGGCAGAGTGCGTTCTGGGCGACCGGAATGTTCCGATCATACCGGACAAGCGTATTCAGGAGATTAATTTCGGTGATCTGGAAGGCGGCTGTGTGAGAGATGCAGAGGGGAATTATATTGATCCGCAGGTTGAGATGTTTTTCCGTGATCCTGTGAATTTTAAACGGCCGGAAAATGGAGAGGATATCTTTGATGTGATTGCCCGCACAAAAGATTTCTGGGAAGAAAAAACTTCAGATCCATCCCTTGCGGATAAAACGGTTCTGGTTGCTTCCCACGGATGTGCAGTCCGCGCACTTCTCCAGAATATCTATCATGATCCGGAGAATTTTTGGCACGGATGCGTGCCTCCGAACTGCTGTGTCAATCTTGTAGAAGTGAAGAATGGGAAAACAGTACTTCTGGAAGAAGACAAAGTTTACGCATAAATAGTACTGAGAAACGCAGAATAACTGTAGTGGTTGTTCTGCGTTGTTTTTTTGTGAAAAATATACAGGTTGCGATTGACTAATTACAATAAAGCGAGATAAAATATACAAAAGAAACAAATATTTCAGAAAAATAAAAGTTAAACTCTCCTAATTCTATAAATATACAGAATTGCGCGTTAATTTAACCGAATCAAGTAAGTCCCCTGCTTCAATTGCGAGGAGCAATAAGCAGTGGGTGGGACTTACTTGTATCAGGAGGGGTACAAGGCCCCTCCTGAT
>ENA-OQCO01000514-OQCO01000514.1-human-gut-metagenome-genome-assembly--contig:-NODE-514-length-20828-cov-2.384619_pt1 | contig 20828 bp, 27 predicted proteins | sample MGYA00242500_ERZ504582 | MGnify/ENA primary metagenome ERZ504582 (study PRJEB26092, sample SAMD00036346) | human gut metagenome | host: Homo sapiens | study: EMG produced TPA metagenomics assembly of...
AGACGATGCCGGTGTCGCCGGGCTGACGGGACTCGTCGAAGCACCAGTCATTGAACTCGGTGACCATCTGCCCTTATACACCTCGGTATACAGGCCGCCGTTGGTGTTGGAGCCGGTATCGGCGGAGAGCTCGTTGGCCAGCTCGGCAAAGCTGTCCTCGGTGCGGGCGCCCTCCTCCCACTTCTTCAGAGCGGCCTCGGCGGCCTCCTTCTGCTCGGCCTTGCGGGCGTCCAGCTTCTCCTGATAGTCGTCAGCCTTGCTGTCCAGATCGGAGGTATCCACCTTGAACAGAATGTGGCGCACGTCCACGGTGTTGTAGTCGTTGCGGCCACGGCTGTGGAACAGGACCACATAGTAGTTGTCGCCGCTCTCGATGAGGGTCAGATCACCCTCCTGACGCTCCTCGTTGACACCCACTCGGTGACGGCATCGCCGCTGTAGGTGCCGGTGGGACGGTCGGTATAGGTGCCGTTATCGTAGTTGCCGGCGGCCTTCTCCATCAGAAGACCGTTGCGGACAGCCTCCAGAGCGGCGTTGGCATTGGCGGAGGCAGCCTCCTTGGCGGCGGCGTTCTCCTCGTCGGTGGGCTCCACGGTGTTGCCGTCGGCATCCTTAGTGGAGTCGGCAGTACCCTTGAAGTAGATGTACTCGTAGTCGGCCACGTCGAAGTTGTTCTTGTGCTCGTTATAGTAGGTCTCCACTTCCTCGTCGGTGTAGGTGAGGCTGTCAATGTAGTCCTGCTGATAGTGGGAGGCCAGAAGGGTGTCCTTCAGGATGCTCTTGAAGGTGGACATGGTCATGTTGTTGCCGTACATCAGCTTCAGGTAAGCGCTGGTGGAATAGCCGGCCTTCTTAGCATAGGTGGAGAAGGTCTCCACGGTGCGGTCCACTTCCTTCTGCATATCATCGTTGAAGGTCATGCCCTTCTCGGCGGCACCTTTCTTCAGCATGGTCAACTGGATAAGGCTCTTCTTAGCGGCGTCACGGAAGTAGGCGTCCCAAGTCATGTCCTCGCTGACACCCAACATCATCTTGGCGGTGTCGTTCAGGTTCTGCTGAGACAGGGCCGTGTTCTTGTTGATGCCGTAGAGACTGGCATACTTGGAGTTGACGATACTGTTATAGGCATTGTGATAGTAGTAGCTGACCTCGGCGGCGGAATAGGACTCGCCCTCCACCGTGACGGCGGTGGTGCCGCGCTGGATGATGTTGGAGTTCCACACCACCAGACCGATGGCGACTACCACAAAGGCGATGGCGATGATGGCATAGAGTCGGTTGGAGCGGCGCTCCTTGGCCAGCTCTTGGGCGTGACGGGCAGTCTTGGGGTCTGCGACGCCGCTGGCGGCAACCTCCTGCCGGTTCTTCTTTTCTCTTGATGCGCTCATAGTTGTTTCATCCTCTCAAAATAGGGGTCATTACGACCCGACTTCGTAAAGTTAATTGTGATTATACAGGAAATCTGTCTGCTGTGCAAGAGGGGAAAGCGGAAATTATCCGGCCATAGGCCGAAAAAGCGGTCAGCTCCGGAGGAATTCCGGAGCTGACCGGGCTTTTACCAGTTGTCCCGCCGGGCGTGGGGGCCAAGTTATAACCTGCACCGTTTCAGCAGGTGGGTTGTCTCCAGCGTGCTTCACCGCTTCCAACTTCCAGCCGCAGACGGCAGCCGGGAGGCCTGCGATCCACATACTGATCCGACATCCCCTATAACAAAATGTGAGGATAAAAAAGACCCGTCACATCCCTGCGGGACCATCGCCTTCCGGCGACAACCCTATTATAACAGACCCGGTGGGAAAATAAAAGGGGGTTTTGCAGAAATGGTCAGGAATTTTATTCCTCGTCGGACAGCAACTGTTCCATGAACAGCTCGTAGATCTTCTCCAGCTCCGCTTCGTCATCCAGCGTGCTGAGCAGCTCCTCGCCGTTTTCCGTGACGGATTTCAGGATCACCAGACCATAGTCCTCGGATTCCTCGTCCGCCTCGTCCTCCACGGCGGGGAAGAAGGCCATATAGGTCTGCCCCTCGTGCTCCAGTGCGTCCACATACTCCAGCTCGATATCGTTGCCGTCCTCGTCGGTGAGGGTGATAAAGCTGGGGCCAAACTCATCGCTCATGAGAAAATACCTCCTGCATAGGTTGATGTCCCCCTACTATAACGGATTTCCACAGAAATTGCAAGAGGGCGGCGCTGCCGATTTCCGCACAAAAATTGGAAAAGCAGCACAAAACGGAACCTATGTGCCGGGTCAAAGGATACGGTGATTGCGTTTTTTACGCAAAAAGGTATTTTTATCGGTTGACAGGTGTGGTAAAATAACTCTTATATTGGTTTAATATGTGCTTTTTGCCGCAGCCGGGACCTTCCGGAGCAGGGCGGCAGGGAGAAGCCGTATAAAAAGCCTGAGGCCGCCCGTCGGCGGCCGGAACAACGAAACAGAAAGTGAGGTGCGCTGTCCATGAAAGAACACTCCAATGACCGTGATAAGGCAGAGCAGAGCGCCCATCAGAGGAAAAACCGAGGGAAGGGACGGGCCAAGAGGGTCTGGGGCGTCATCGGCACCATCGTGCTGGTGGGCGTGCTGACCATGGCCATTTTTGTGGGGATCTTTATGACCTACATCAATAAGTCCCTGAAGGGCCACGTAGAGGTGGATATGTCCGAATATGACCGGAAGGTATCCACGGAGCTGTACCGTCTGGGGACGGACGGCGAGACATGGGAGATGTATCAGACGCTGTTCAGCGATGAAAACCGCATCTGGGTGGATATCGGGGACATCCCCAAGTATTTGCAGGAGGCCACCATCGCCATCGAGGACAAGCGCTTCGAGACCCACCACGGGGTGGACTGGAAGGGGACCCTGCGGGCCATCACCAGGACCCTGACCGGCAGCGGCACACAGGGCGGCTCCACCATCACCCAGCAGCTGCTGAAAAACGTCACCGGCGACAATCAGGGGACGGTGAAGCGGAAGATCACGGAGATCTACCGGGCGCTGGCGCTGGAGAAGGATTACTCCAAGTCCCAGATCCTGGAGATGTATCTCAACACCATCTATCTGGGAGAGCAGTGCTACGGCGTGCAGACGGCTGCCCGGATGTACTTCCACAAGGATGTGAAGGACCTGACGCTGGCGGAGTGTGCCTGTCTCATCGGCATCACCAACAATCCCTCCATGTATGATCCTCTGATCAGCGACTGGGCCCGTGAGAACAACCGGGAGCGGCAGCTGACCATCCTGGGCGAGATGCTCAGCCAGGGGAAGATCGATCAGGCCACCTATGATGCCGCCGTGGCGGAGGAGGTCCAGTTCAGCGACGGGTATACGAATCTCGGCAATTTCACCGAGCCTACGGAGGATCAGGAGACCCCGGAGAAGCCCACCGTGCAGTCCACCGCCAACAACTCCTATTATACGGATCAGGTCATCTCCGATGTGGCGGCGGCGCTGGTGGAGAAGCTGGGGCTGGAGGACGATGCACCCGACGAGAACGGCAACGTCCGTACGGCACAGGAGAAGGCCGTCAGCAAGATCTACAGCAGCGGCTATAAGATCTATACGCTGCAGGACAGCAAGCTCCAGTCCATTGCGGAGAGCGTTTTTGAAAACAGCGATCTGGTGGAGTATACTGACGACTACGGCAAGCCCTTGCAGGCGGCTATCACGCTGGTGGACAATTCCACCGGCAACGTGGTGGCTATGGTGGGCGGTCTGGGCGCCAAGACGGTGGACCGTGGCTGGAACTGGGCCACGGAGCCCCGGCAGTGCGGTTCTGCTACCAAGCCCATCTCCGACTATGCCCCGGCGCTGGATGACGGTACCATCACCGCTGCCTCCGCCATCGACGACTATCCCGTCCGGGATTTGAGTGGCTACGGCGCATGGCCCAAGAACTCCCACTCCGGTTTCTACGGCCTGACCACCGTATGGACGGCGCTGGTGGAGTCCCTGAATACCTGCGCCGTGCGGGTCAATGAGAGCTACGGCTCGGCGGCCTCCTATAATTATATGGTGGAGAAGCTGGGCTTCACCACCCTGACCCAGCGGGACAGTCAGCAGTCCGGTAACATGGGCCTGGGCGGCTACGACGTGGGTGTCACCACGGAGGAGATGGCTGCGGCCTATGCCGCCATCGCCAACGACGGCGTATACACCAAGCCCCGGACATGGCTGCGGGTGGAGGACTCCGAGGGGAATGTCGTCATGGAGAACGAGACCTCCGCCCACAGCGCCATGAAGGAGACTACCGCCTATCTGCTGCGGGATATACTGGAGAGCGTTATCACCAGCGGTACCGGTACGGAGGCATATTTCTCCGGCATGACCATCGCCGGTAAAACCGGTACTACGGATGACAACCGGGACCGTTATTTCGTGGGCTTCAGCCCCTACTACTGCGCTGCGGTATGGACGGGCTATGAGTCCAACGATGAGCTGTCCTACGGTATGGGCAACGGCTCGGCGCAGCTTTGGAAGCAGGTGATGCGGGAGATCCATGCCGATCTGGAGGACAAGGGCTTTGACAGCTGCACCGGCCTGACGCAGGTGACGGTGTGCTCCGACAGCGGCCTGCTGGCCACGGATGCCTGCACCAAGGATCTGCGGGGCAGCCGGGTCCGCACCGTGACGGTGGCGGCGGATACGGCTCCCACGGCGACCTGTAACGTTCACAAGATGGTGGATTATTGCACCGAGGGTAAGCATATTGCCACCCAGTACTGCCCCAAGGACAAGGTGAAGCAGGTGGCGGTGCTGGACTGGAACCGGGCGCTGTTCAACGATATCAAGGCCAGGGACCATGAGTACCTGTTGAAGGTGCTGGACGGCTCCGCTACGCCCAACGATCCCAAGGATGATATCTGCCCGGCGCACCAGAAGGCCATCACACCGGTGACACCTACCGACCCCACCAAACCGACAACCCCCACCAAACCGACGACCCCCACGGATCCGACAGATCCCACCACGCCGGATACCGGCGGCGCTGAGGACTCCGGCGGCGTTGGGGACTCCGGCGGCGTTAGAGGCGGCGGCAGCTGGTGGAAACGACCGTAAGTAGAGAAACGAAAATGCAGCCTGTGAGCGGTGCTCACAGGCTGCATTCTTGCGAGGCGGTGAAAAAGAAGGGGTATGGCTCGGCCGTACCCCTTCTTTTCTTGCATAATAGGGAGATCAGAAGCTGCGGATGATATCCACGATCTCGGTGCCGATGCGCTTCTGAGCCTCCACGGTGGCAGCGCCGATGTGGGGCGTGCAGGACACCATGGGATGGCTGTACAGAGCGGCGTTGGCAGTGGGCTCGTCGGCGTAGACGTCCAGACCGGCGGCCCGCACCTTGCCGGACTCCAGAGCAGCCAGCAGGGCATCCTCGTCCACGTTGGCACCACGGGAGGTGTTGATGATGACCACGCCGTCCTTCATCTTGGTGATGGTATCGGCGTTGATGAGGGGAGCACCGGGAGCAGCGGGAGCGTGGAGAGAGATGAAGTCGGACTGAGCCAGCAGTTCCTCCAGCGTCACATAGGGGATGCCAAATTTGGCCTCCACCTCCGGACGGCGGGTGGTGCTGTAAGCGACGACGTTCATGCCGATGGCCTTTGCCATGACGCCCAGATGCTGGCCGATGCGGCCGAAGCCGATGATGCCCAGGGTCTTGCCCTGCAGCTCGATGCCCTTGCCGTAGGCCTTCTTCTCCCACTTGCCCTCACGCATGGTATGACCGGCGATGGAGATATAGCGGGTGCAGGCGAACATATGGCCCATGGCCAGCTCCGCCACGGACTGGGAGGAGGCACCGGGGGTGTTGCGGACGGCAATGCCGTTCTCCTCGGCGTACTTGACGTCGATGTTGTCCACACCCACGCCGCCACGGATGATCAGCTTCAGCTTGCCGCCCTTGGCCTCGTCGATATGATTGGCACGGACCTTGGTCTTGGAGCGGACCACCACGGCGTCAAAGTCCCGCAGGGCGGCGCCCAGCTGATCCGGCTCGTAGAACTGCTCCACCACCTCGTGGCCCAGCTCACGCAGCTGCACCATGGCGGCCTTGTCCATACCGTCTGTAATAAGAATACGCATAGTAATATTCTCCTTCGATGATACGTTTTATTGTCGGAATGTGGCGATTTGTCCGGTTTTCCGGACCTGCGTCCCGAGAGACAGACATTACGCCTGATGCTCAGCCTCGAACTTGGTGAGGAACTCCACCAGAGCCTCCACACCCTCCTTGGGCATGGCGTTATAGATGGAGGCCCGGAGACCGCCCACAGACTTGTGGCCCTTCAGGTTGTCGAAGCCGGCCTCCTTGGAGGCGGCCACCACGGCGGCATCCAGATCCTTGTCGCCGGTGACGAAGGGGACGTTCATGAGGCTGCGGTCCTGAGGCACCACGGCACCCTTGAAGAGCTTGGAGGAATCCAGGAAGTCATACAGCACCTTGGCCTTTTCGATGTTGCGCTTTTCCATCTCCTCCAGACCGCCCATGTTCAGCAGGTACTTGAATACCTTGCCGCAGCAGTAGATGGCCCAGCAGTTGGGGGTGTTGTACATGGAGCCGTTGTCGGCATGGGTCTTGTACATCAGGTAGATGGGGGTCTTGGGATCCAGATCCTCCCGGATCAGATCCTCACGGATGATGACCACGGCCATGCCGGCGGGGCCCACGTTCTTCTGCACGCCAGCCCAGATCAGGCCGTAGTCAGAGACGTTGCAGGGGCGGGAGAGGAACATGGAGGACTGGTCGGACACCAGCACATGGCCCTTGGTGTTGGGCAGCTTGTTCCAGGTGGTGCCGTTGATGGTCTCGTTTTCGCAGATGTAGACATAATCGCAGTCGTCGGGGATGTCCAGATCGCTGCAATCGGGGATGTAGGAGAAGTTCTTATCCTTGGAGGAGGCGATGACGTCCACCTCACCGAACTTCTTGGCCTCGGCAATGGCCTTCTTGGACCATGCGCCGGTTTCCACATAGCAGGCCTTACCGTTCTTCATGAGGTTCATGGCCACCATGGCGAACTGCACGGTGCCGCCGCCCTGAATGAACAGGACCTTGTAGTTGTCGGGGATGTGCATCAGCTTGCGCAGGTCGGCCTCGGCCTCGTCGGCGATCTGCTGGAACACCTTGGAGCGGTGGCTCATCTCCATGACGCACATACCGCTGCCGCGATAGTTCATCATCTCGTCCCGGATCTCCTCCAGCACGGGCTCCGGCATCATAGCGGGACCGGCGGAGAAATTGAATGTACGACCGTATTTCATCTGGTGGTTCCTCCTTTTTCCATTCAAGCGTTGTTTTCCTTGTTTTTGCCAGTTACCCATATTATAGTGCATCCCGTCGTGAGAATCAACAGGGAAAAATAAAAAATGTGAGATGGGCTGAAAGATTTTCAGCTTGACAAAAATTTCGCAGGGCGGCAGCGGCGGCGATTGACAGGCGCCGCAGGAAATGATATAACAGACAGGATATAAAGATACTGTAAAAAGCGGAGGGACGGGACATGGAACGGCTGAAGGAGCGGGTGGCCCACATCGGACAATATGCGGTGACGCTGCTGAAATGGATGGTACTGGGCGGCGTCATCGGACTGGTGGGCGGGATCATTGGCTCCCTGTTCCACATCGGCGTGGACACCGCCACACAGATGCGTCTGGCCCATCCGTGGGTGCTGTACCTGATGCCGGTGGGGGGCCTTGCCATCGTGGGGCTGTACCGGCTCACCAAAACGGAGGGGAAGGGTACCAACGACATCATCGCCTCCGTCCACTTCGGAGAGCAGGTGCCGGGGCTGCTGGTGCCGGTGATCTTCGTGTCCACGGTCATTACCCACCTGTGCGGCGGCAGCGCCGGACGTGAGGGCGCTGCCCTGCAGATCGGCGGCGGCATCGGCTATCAGGCGGGGCGGCTGCTGCGTCTGGGGGGAGAAGGATCTGCCGCTGGCCACCCTGTGCGGCATGAGCGGCGTGTTCGCCGCCCTGTTCGGCACACCCCTGACGGCCACGGTGTTTGCGCTGGAGGTCATCAGCGTGGGCGTTCTGTACTATGCCGGACTGGTGCCGTGCCTGACGGCGGCTTTGACGGGCTATCTGGTGTCGGTGCTCATGGGGGTGCCGCCCACCCGGTTCACGGTGACGGTTCCGGGGCTGGAGGTGCGGACCATGCTGCTGGTGATGGTGCTGGCGCTGCTGTGCGCCGTGGTCAGTATCCTGTTCTGCCGGGGGCTCCACGGAGTGGAGCGTCTGCTGAAGCGGACGCTGAAAAACCCCTACCTGCGGGTGGCGGTGGGAGCAGCGGTGCTCATCGGCTTGACGCTGCTTACCAATGGAGACTACAACGGCGCAGGCATGGAGGTCATCGGTCGGGCCATCGCCGGACAGGCGGATCCGTGGGCATGGGTGTGGAAGCTGCTCTTTACCGCCATCACCATCGGGTGCGGCTTTAAGGGCGGCGAGGTGGTACCCTCCTTCTTTGTGGGAGCCGCCTTCGGCTGCGTGGCGGCGGGCTGGCTGGGTCTCCCGGCGGGCTTCGGGGCCGCTATGGGGCTGGTGTCGGTGTTCTGCGGGGCGGTGAACTGCCCGCTGGCCTCCATCATCCTCAGCGTGGAGCTGTTCGGCTCCGGCGATCTGCTGTATTTTGCCATGGCCTGCTCCATCAGTTATCTGATCTCCGGCTACTGTGGGCTGTACAGCAGCCAGACCATCCTCTACTCCAAGCTGCGGGCGGAGTTCATCAACGTCCGAACCCACGAGTAAAGGTACATAAGAATACGCCTGCCGGGGCATACTGAGAGAAAATCAGTGCTTCGGGAGGCGTGTTTTTTATGGAGGATATCCTGCAGCAGGGGGGTCAGATCACCCTGACGGCGCTGGGGTCGCTGGCGGCCCTGTTTCTGCTGACCAAGCTCTCCGGCAACAAGCAGGTGTCCCAGATGAACCTGTTTGACTATGTGATGGGCATTACCATCGGGTCCATCGCCGCCGAAATGGCTTCGGAGCTGGAATCGCCCCTGCGACCTCTTTGGGCCATGGTGGTGTATGGGCTGACGGCGTGGGGCATCGCCCTGCTGACCAACAGATCCATCCGGGTGCGGCGGTTCATCACCGGTAAGCCGCTGATCCTTATGGACAGCGGTGTCATCTACCGGAAAAACCTGCGGCGAGCCCGGATGGATCTCAACGAATTTCTCATGTACTGCCGGGTATCGGGGTATTTTGACCTCAACCAGATCCAGACCGCCATTTTAGAGCACAACGGCACGGTGACGTTCCTGCCGGCGGCCATGCAGCGGCCGGTGACACCGGCGGATCTGTCCATGCAGCCCCGGCAGGAGCTGCTCCAGACCCCGGTGGTGCAAGACGGCCGGGTGCTGCCGGAGAATCTGCGGAAGGCGGGAAGGGACGGCGTGTGGCTGGAGCGGAAGCTGCGGGAGAAGGGATATCACGGCCCGGAGGAGGTGCTGCTGGCCATGGCAGCCACCGGCGATCAGCTGGCGGTATATCCCATGGAGACCAAGAAGGAAGCCAGAGAAATGCCGTAAAAACAGCAGGATATTGCGTATCATACGCAATATCCTGCTGATTTTATCGTAGCTGCCCGGCCAGATGGCCGCTGGACCATGCCCATTGCAGATTGTAGCCGCCGCAGTCGCCGTCCACATCCAGCACCTCGCCGCAGGCGTACAGGCCGGGGACCAAACGGCTTTGGAGGGTGCGGGGATCGAACTCGTCGGTACGGAGCCCTCCGGCAGTGACCTGTGCCTGATCGAAGCCGCAGGTGCCAGTGACGGGCAGTTCAAAATGCTTGCAGGTGTGGGCCAGCACCGCCAGTGCCTCCTCCGGGGCGTCTGCCAGGGGGAGGGAGGGGAGAGCCCGGCGTACTTGGCCGCCATCTGGCTCAGGCGGCTGTGGAGGGCGCCGGTGGAAGGCCTGTCCGCAGGTGAGCTCCCGATTGCGGAGCGCCAGCGCCTGCCGGCGGCGGAGCCATGCGGCGGTGTCCGCTTCCGACTGCTCCGGCCACAGATCCAGCGACAGGGTCACGTCCTCACCAATGGCATAGCGGGAGATCTCGAAGATGGCGGGGCCGCTGACGCCGTACTCGGTGAAGAGAATTTCACCGTGATTCTCCGCCAGCAGCTCCCGGCCCCGCCGCAGAGTAATGCGGGCGGTGTTTTTCACGCCCTTCAGGGAGCGGGGATAGGTGGGATCGGTCTTGAGCTGCACCAGTGCCGGGGTCAGAGCCGTGCGGTGGTGGCCCAGCCCCTTGGCCAGCCGATAGCCGTCCAGCACGCCGCCCACCTTGCTGCCGGCGGCGCCGCCTGCGGCCAGAATGACGCAGTCCATACCCCGGAGGACCTCACCGCTCTCCAGCGTCACGGTAAAGCCCTGCCCCTGGCACTTCAGGGAGGTGACAGGGTCGCCGGTCCGCAGGGTCAGCCGATCCGGCTGTCCCTCCAGCGCCAGACGCAGCACATCCAGCACGGAATTGGCGGTGTTGGAGCGGGGATACAGCTTGCCGTCGGGCTCCTCCACCGTGACAAGGCCCAGTTGGTGGAAAAAGCGCAGCGTTTCCGCCACCGGGAAGGCCTCCAGCGCAGGGCGGCAGAAGTCCGGGTCGCTCCGTGGTAGTGAGCCGGGGAGGCATGGCGGTTGGAGAGGTTGCACCGGCCGTTGCCGGTGGACAGCAGCTTGCGGCCTACCCGGCCCTGCCGCTCCAGCAGCGTCACCCGGTTCCGGGGGTCGGAGAGAGCCGTCAGCGCCGCCATCAGGCCGGAGGCCCGCCGCCGATGATGCAGACCTCACTCATGGCGCTGTGCCTCCAGCCGCCTGCGGGTGAGGTATCCCTCCAGCATCAGGACGCCGCCACGGCGTCCACCACCTTTTTGCGCTGTTTGGCGTTCTTTCCATTGTTAAATAGGATGTTGTGGGCATCCACCGTGGTGCGCCGCTCGTCCCACAGGGTCACGGGGAGGCCCGCTGCCTGCCGCAGTGTCTCAGCAAAGGCGGCGGCCTTCTCGGCACGGGGACCCACGGTGCCGTCCATGTTCTTGGGATAGCCCAGCACCAGCTCCGTGACCCCGTGCTCCGGGAGCAGCCGGAGGATCTCCTGTACCACCACCTCCGCCTTGCGGCTGTCGATGACGGTGGTGAAGCCCGCCAGCGTGCCGGTGACGTCGGAGATGGCGATGCCGGTGTGGGCGTCGCCGTAATCAATGGCCATGATCTTCATTCTCACATACCTCGCAGGGTGAATTTTTCTCTATCATACACAACTTTTCCCTCCGGCGCAACCGGTGGCAGAGAAAAAACGGAGAAGGGGGAGAAAAGCGCCGTTTTCATGAAAAATCTTCTCCTTTTCGTGAAAAAACGCCTTGACGGAGGGACTTGCCTGTGTTAGAATAGTCCTTACCTGTGGACATGGGCTTTCTTTTCATGCGTTTTTTCGCTTCTGACGCAGAAAAGAGGCTGCGCCCTTCAGGGAGGCAAGCGGCGGTCCGGCGGGGCCGGAGCCGTCAATCTAATAAGGAGGTGCCGTTAGATGCGAGTGAAGATCACTTTGAGATGCAATGAGTGCAAGCAGAGAAACTACAACACGATGAAGAACAAGAAGAACAACCCTGACCGTCTTGAAATGAACAAGTATTGCCCCTTCTGCAGAAAGCATACGGTCCATACCGAAACCAAGTAATTGGAAGGAGAAACAGCGATGGCAGAGGAAAAGAAAGTCAAGAAGGATCACGGCAAGTGGTTCCGTGAAATGAGAAGCGAACTGATGAAGGTGGTATGGCCCAGCGCCAAGACCACGGCCAAGAACACAGGCACCGTGCTGCTGTGCTCTCTGGGTGTGGGCGCCTGCATCTGGATCTTTGACGGCGTGGCTGTGCTGGCTGTCAAGACGCTGATCGGCCTGTTTACGCACTAAGGAGCGGAGCATGGCTGATAACGCAAAATGGTATGTCATCCACACCTATTCCGGCTATGAAAATGCGGTGAAGGCGGCCATTGAAAAGTCCGTGGTGAACCGCAATATGTCCGACATGGTCCTGAAGATGGAGATCCCTATGGAGACCGTCACCGAGGTCACCGAGTCGGGTGTCATGAAGGAAGTGGAGCGCAAGGTGTTCCCCGGTTACGTCCTCATTAAGATGATTTTGACAGATGACACCTGGCATCTGATCCGCAACATCCGTGGCGTCACCGGCTTCGTAGGAGAGGCCAACAAGGCCATCCCCCTGACGGAGGAGGAGGTCGCTGCACTGGGCGTGGAAAAGCACGAGATCGTGGTGCTGTACAACGTGGGCGATACCGTGAAGATCACGGACGGCCCTCTGGCCAGCTTCATGGGTACCGTGGAGGAGATCGACGCCGACAAGAACAAGGTCCGTGTGGTGGTCTCCATGTTCGGGAGAGAGACTCCCGTAGAGCTGGAGCTCGATCAGGTCGAGGTCGTCCAGCCCTGAGTGCGTCGGACGCACACAGGCCGGAGCATCCCCTCCGGCGCAAGTGGGAGAGACGCTGTGCGTCTCGCCAAGAGCAGGTCCGGTATTTGACCGGCTGCTACCACATTTTTATGAAGGAGGTGCCTCTTTATGGCACAGAAAGTCGTTGGTTATGTAAAACTGCAGATCCCTGCAGGCAAGGCAACCCCGCACCCCCCGTTGGCCCCGCTCTGGGTCAGCACGGCGTGAACATCGCCGCTTTCACCAAGGAGTTCAACGAGCGCACCAAGAATGACATGGGTCTCATCATCCCCGTGGTCATCACCGTGTACGCCGATCGCTCTTTCACCTTCATCACCAAGACCCCCCCGGCTGCGGTGCTGATCAAGAAGGAGTGCAACATCGAGTCCGGCTCCGGTGTGCCTAACAAGACCAAGGTGGCCACCATCTCCAAGGCCTCCATTCAGAAGATCGCTGAGCTGAAGATGCGTGATCTGAACGCTGCTTCTCTGGAAGCTGCCATGAGCATGATCGCCGGCACCGCCCGTTCTATGGGCGTCGTCGTGGGCGAATAAGGAGGGTGTAAGAGATGTTTAGAGGTAAGAAGTATAAAGACAGTGCAAAGCAGATCGACCGTGGGACCCTGTACGATCCCAAGGAGGGTCTGGAGCTGGTATGCAAGACCGCTTCCGCCAAGTTCGACGAGACCGTCGAGCTGCACGTGAAGCTGGGCGTTGACTCCCGTCACGCCGATCAGCAGGTCCGTGGCGCCATCGTGCTGCCCAACGGTACCGGCAAGACCGCCCGTGTGCTGGTGTTCGCCAAGGGCGACAAGGCCGACGCTGCCCGTGAGGCCGGCGCCGATTTCGTGGGCGATATGGACATGGTGGAGAAGATCCAGAAGGAGAACTGGTTCGACTTCGACGTGGTGGTCGCTTCCCCCGACATGATGGGTGTTGTGGGCCGTCTGGGTAAGCTGCTGGGCCCCAAGGGCCTGATGCCTTCCCCCAAGGCCGGCACCGTCACTCCCGACGTGGCCAAGGCCGTGAAGGAGGTCAAGGCCGGTAAGGTGGAGTATCGTCTGGACAAGACCAACATCATCCACTGCCCCATCGGCAAGGTGTCCTTCGGCGCTGACAAGCTGTATGAGAACTATTCTGCTCTCATCGGCGCCATCATCAAGGCCAAGCCCGCCGCTGCCAAGGGCCAGTATATCAAGTCCTGCGTGGCTGCCGCCACCATGGGCCCCGGCGTGAAGATGAACGCCAACAAGCAGATCTGACGCTGCACCGGGTCGATTCGACCCGAAACGCTTCAATATCTTCGGTAGGGTGCTTGACAAAGCGCCCGGCCGCTGGTATAATATTTGATGCGTTCCAAAGACAGCAGGTGGCGCAAGCCGTAAGTCCTGCCGAGGATGGCAAATCGATTTTGATTGCTTACACCGTCCTTGTGTCCTTGGATACAGGGACGGTTTCCTTTATTTGAACGCACCGACAATTTTTCCGGAGGTGAAATCAAAGAATGCCCAACGCAAAAGTTCTGTCTGAGAAGCAGGCCGTCGTGGCGGCGCTGACCGAGAAGCTGCAGAACGCAGCTGCCGGTGTCATCGTTGATTACAAGGGCATCACGGTGGCAGAGGATACCACTCTGCGTACCCAGTGCCGTGAGAACAACATTGACTACGCTGTCGTCAAGAACACCCTGCTGCGCTTTGCTTTCAACAATGTGGGCCTGAACGAGCTGGACGATCAGCTCAACGGCGCCACGTCTCTGGCCGTGTGCATGGATGACCCCGTCGCTCCGGCCCGTGTGATCGCAGAGTTCGCAAAGAAACTCAACGGCAAGTTCGAGATCAAGGGCGGCTTCATGGACGGCAAGGTCGTCTCCCTGGAGACCGTCAATGCTCTGGCTGCCATCCCCGCTCTGCCCGTGCTGCAGGCTCAGGTTCTGGGTACCATGCTGGCTCCCATTTCCGCTCTGGCCTGCGTGCTGAAGCAAATTGCAGAGAAGCAGGGCGCTCCCGCTGAGGAAGCCGCTGCCGAGTAATGAGACGTTTCGTCTCGACCCCTATCTAAAAATATCTTACAATTAGGAGGCTTATCAAAATGTCCGAGAAAGTTACTGCTATGATCGAAGAAATCAAGGGCCTGACCGTTCTGGAGCTCAGCGAGCTGGTTCACGCTCTGGAGGAGGAGTTCGGCGTTTCCGCCGCTGCCATGGCTGCTCCTGCTGCTGGTGCTGCTGCTCCCGCTGCTGAGGAGAAGACCGACTCGACGTCATTCTGACCGGCTTCGATGCCGCTCAGAAGATCAAGGTTATCAAGGTCATCCGTGAGGTCATGGGTCTGGGTCTGGCCGAGGCCAAGGCTGCCGTCGAGGGCGCTCCCACCACCATGAAGGAGGGTCTGTCCAAGGAGGATGCCGAGGCTCTGAAGAAGCAGGTCGAGGAAGTCGGCGGCAAGGTCGAGCTGAAGTAAGTAATTCTTCATATGGAAAAGAGCGCCCCGCGGGTAGTGGCGCATAAGACAGGTTTATAAGCTTTAGAGAGAACAGCGTGGCGGAAGTCACGCTGTTCTGCTTTTTGCTGCGTGCGTGAGCATCTCGGCAATAATGCTCTCCGGCAGGAAACCAATGCAGGCAAGGCTGATATGCACATCCTGCACTCGCTGCCCGCTGCTCTTATCCGGTGCGGAAACATAGACCCTGTTCACAAGATCATGCAGCACAGCGGGCGTCAGTTCCTGCAAGTTGTGGTATTTCTTCGCCCGGAGGGTGAACTGCTCAATGCTGTCGGCTTCTTCCTCCTGCTGGGCAATCTCTTGTTCCAAAAGCTGCATCTTCTCCGTCAGCTCTACTTGCTCATTTTCATAGTCGTCGGACAGCTTTCAAATCGGCTATCATTGATTTTGCCGGAGATATTGTCCTCATAGAGTCGTTTGAACAGACGGTCAAGCTCTTCCATCCTGCGCTGTGCCTGCATGAGCTGTCTGCGCTTTGCGGCGAGTTCTTTCTTGAAGTCCTCCTTACGCTTTGCACCCAGCTTATCCCGGAACAGATCCTCGCAATCGGAGATATACCAAAGCAGGATTTGCAGAAATTTCAGCACGCCCTTTTCCAGAACGACCGCACGGATGGAGTGCGTTCCGCACACGTCTTTTCCCTTCTTGCGAGAGGTAGAGCAGACGAAATGATCCTGTCGTTCTTCAAAGTTCCGCGAGGTGCAGTAGTACATTTTTTCTCCGCAATCGGCACAGTAGGCAACGCCGGAAAAGAGGTTGCTCTTGCCCGTTCTTGCCGGTCTGCGTTTGTTGCGGCGCAACTCCTGTACCCGCTGAAAGGTTTCCTCATCCACAATGGCTTCGTGGGTGTTGCGGAATATCTTCCATTGCTCCGGTGGATTCTCGATGGTCTTCTTGATTTTGTAGGACTGCCGGTGCGTTTTGAAGTTCACGGTATGCCCGCAATACTCCATCCGTTCCAGAATTGCAGCAACGGTACTGCCGTTCCAGTTGTATGGATTCTCCGGCAAAGCGCAGCGGACTTTTCGTTTTTGCCTGTCCTGATAAACGGTGGGCGTCAACACATGATTCTCTTTCAGCATCCGGGCAGTCTGCGTCGGACCGTTCCCGTCCATGCAGAGGGAAAAGATGCGCTTGACCACCCGTGCCGCTTCCAGATCGACGAGCCAATGCTCTGAATGATCCGGGCCTTTGACGTAGCCATACGGCGGAATTGTCGTCAGGTGTTCGCCGGATTCTCCCTTGAGCCGGAGTGAGGTACGCACTTTCTTGCTGCCGTCCCGAACGTAGTATTCGTTGATAATATTGACGAACGGGACGAACTCATTGTCTTGCTGGTTAGCGCTGTCCACACCGCTGTTGACGGCAATGAACCGCACATTATTCTGTGGGAATGTGATCTCGGTATACATCCCAACTTCCAGATAATTTCGACCGATGCGGCTCATGTCCTTCGTGATGACCGTGCCGATCTTCCCTTCTTCCACCAGCGCCATCATGCGCTGCCAATCCGGCCTTTGAAAGTTCGCGCCCGTGTAACCGTCATCCACAAAGAACTCCGTATTGCGGAAGCTGTGTTCCTTTGCATATCGGCTGAGATAGTCTTTTTGATTCACAATGCTGTTACTGTCGCCCTGTGATTCATCGTCACGGGACAGGCGGCAAATACAGCGCGGTAATTTTGTCAGACTGCTTCATAGTAGATTCCTCCATCATCAGAGGACAGTCTGCCAAGACAAGGTTGCTGTTGGTCACGATCACACACTCCCCTCGGAGTCGATCAGCTTCACCGCCTTTTCGGGAAGGGTGTGCGTTCCGTCAAAACTGGCAGTAAAGCGGTAGATGGTGTTTCCTTCTTTCAGACGTACCGTGATCTGCGGTAACTCCTGCCAGAGAGGAATGAGGGCCCTGCGGCTGCCGTCCGATTCCACTTGGACATTACGTTTCTTGTTATCCATTTGCACCTTCCTTTTCATTCAGATTTCCGAGCATTGCCGCATGAATCTCCCGGAGCAAAGTGCGTGATATGACCTATTGCTATTCAGTATATCACGACAATTTCCGGGATTCCACTGGGCAATGTACAGGGATTCACAGGAGAATTACGGGCAGTTCGCCGGGTCGCACAGCCGCCCGTGCCAGTCAAGGAATCGGCTTCGCCTCGCTGCGTGTCCTTGACAGGCTCGTTCGCCTGTGCAAGCCGGTAATCAAGGCGGCGATGCCACCATTTTCCAATGAAAATCAGCTGCGTTCCAAGACTTTTTTAATCTCTCAGCCTAATTATAAAAAGAACAAATGTTCGAGTCAATGCGATTATGAGAGGAAGAACAAGCTCAGCAAGTGTAGCTACACTTGCGAAAAACGGCGTGGGTTGACCGGGATTTCCTTGCAGAGCAGCAAGCAAATCCGGTGAGTACCCACACCGAAAAAACAGGGCGTTCCGGCTGACCGCCGAAACGCCCTGTTTTCATTTTTGGGATCGTCCCAAGCCCTTATGTTCGTGAAAAATTACGAAAGCTCACCAGCTATACTCTGATAACTGGAATGTGTAGGATTCACCGGGAGTAACGTCATAGATCACAACAGAGTCATCCTTGAATTTATCTCCGGCGCTCAGAGAAGATAGGTATATATTGCCGGAGTCTACCAGATAACCCGCACTGTCATACAGCTTATAACTAATCATATCATACCCGGAATCACTGCTCCCGCTCTTCTTTTCTCCGGTAATCGTAATGGTTAGTTGTGGAGAATAGTCTTTGTCAAACTTAAATTCGGCTCCTTGAATTTGGATCACGGATGCCGTACTCCCCATGAAGTCTTTCACCTTCAGATCCAGCGGAAATGAATCAAACATCACTTGAACATCTTCAATAGGCAAGCAATACAGAGCATCGCAGTTTGCTTCGTCAAACTGAACTGCGTTTTCCTTGTACACGGTGAAATAAACCTTCCCGCTTGCGGATTTTCCAGCTTTGATCTCAGAGGCAGGGATTCTCACATTGGCAAGATACTGCTCTCCGGCAGCTTGGCTGGAATAATAACTGAAATCATCAGTAGAAACGGACTTTGTACCAGCATAAACCTCTTCATCCGCATCATTTACGATTCGAATATCCACATCAACATCGGCTGACAGGGACTTATCATTTTTATCAGCCAAACCAAAGAAAAGGCTGTAATCGCTTGTTCCCTCGTTATACTGGAAAGACCAGCTTTTCAGTGTTTCAACACGGGATGCCGACGATCCGCACCCACTCAGCAACAATGCAATTACAAGTCCCCACATAAGAAAGGATCGTTTCATTTCTGCGTCTCCTTATCTGTCTGTGCCTTTATTGCACGGAACATTTCTTGTTTGAGCAAACGCTTTTTCTTTGGATCCATTGTGCAGTAATTGCGATTGCACCGCTCACTTAGAAAGCAAGTCTCGCAGATAAGCTGTTCAACTTCCTGCATAATCAGTTCATCATCGCTGGGAAGCTCGTAGGCTTCGATCTTTTGGATGCCTGTCGGGTTACGCAGTCCGTAGTCAATCAGTTTTCCATTTCCGGTTTTTACATAGCGGTAGACCTCGGCGCAGAACGAAACACTGTCACCAACGGCGCACTCTTCAAAGCCGGATTTGTCCATCCAGACGTGATCCTCTTTATCATCAAACATTGTCCCATCGGTGTACATTCCACTAATGAAGACCCGCTTGAAGCAAATATGTTTTGGCTTGACTTTCTCAATCTGTCCTTTGAATTCAAGCAGATAATTAAATATGCCGTTTGCAAATCCGGAACGATAAGCGTGCCCTAAAGAAGCAAGCTGGACATCCAGATATTCATCATAGGACATCTTTTCTGCGCCAACGACATCCTTACGAGAATCCGGATTGAAAAATACGAGGCCGTCTTCTTCATCTACGCATGTATCTTCTCCATAATTGATTGCCAAAAGCGATTCTTCATCTGGATACTTGGCAATCAGAGCAGCGGCTTTTTTGAGCCGATCCTGCCGCTTTTGCCTTTCGCAGCGTTCGCACTCATGCTGCTCCGCAAGAATGCGATCCTCTATGTGTCTGCTTTCGGCTTTTGTCAGCAACGGCGATAAATGGTCAACGCAATCGTAATCGCCATTTTCCATGCGTGTTTTGAAGCGGACAAGAACTTCTTTAAGTTCCTCAGTGGTCAGATACCTTGCCTTGCTAATAGAACAGCTATGGTAACACCCCGTGTTTATGTTGCCATGCCCATCGCCGTACATAATGGCGGTATTCCATGGGCAAAAATAATGTTCTTTTTGGATGAGCCTTCCTAGCTTCAAGCCCTCCTCAAATTCCGGAAAGACCGCTGGATTTCCACAGCCTTCGTGATCCTCCACCCAAATCCGGAAGGACCCTTGTCCGCGTGACTGATCATCACATTGATTGCATCGACTGTAGCCTTTTTCATTTGTTTGTTATTCATAACCCAAACCTCCGTTAATAAGTGCCGCCAGACAGCGACCTGACATGTTAACGTGGCCTTTTAGAGCTTTTATGGAAATTATAGCATGTTTCTTTGCGCTTGTCTATCCTAATTGCTCGGCATGACAGGCAAAACAGTTTTCAAATTCAGAGATTTCTATCGCTGTAAATGATGTGCTGCTTATGGAAAGGGATCCCACTGTTCATTGGATGGTGAACAACTAATTGTAACCATGCAATAGCGAACGGAACGGTGAGCGCAGTACACAGATTGCAGAAGCGCGGAATAAGGGACAAAATTATCGTTTCCGCAAACTTCTTTCCTATCCTCACAAGGATTGGTTTGAGTGAGAGATTTCTGACTACTTTTCTGAAAGATGATATCAGAAGTACCCTTATGAAACAGGTTGGAAATCGGCATTTAACTGACCTATGAGCTGTACTTGTGCAAGGGCATGGACGCATCGTTGCCCATGATTTTTGCGTTGCTCACAGGGAAGCTAATTCCGGATTATCGACCTTAAATCGTACAAAATCCATCCTATCCATCTACCATCAACAAAGGCAACTGCAAAAGCAAAGGGGCATGTGCCTTAATGACACATACCCCTTTTGTCAGCAACCCTTGTCCAGCAACTGCCATAGTATTTGTTTTTCAAAACCTGTTTTATGGACAGCTACCCCAAGGAACGCTCTTTTTTTGTCGCCTCGCTCCGGTTTGGCCTGAGCTGCACGGAGCATCGGCCCGACGTTCCACAGATGAAATTTTTTCCACGCTGACTATCCAACGCTCCGCCACATTGGGGCGTGTTTTCATGTGGAGAGATGACTGACATCGGGGAATAAAAGGAGCCTGCATGGAGTTTTCACGAATTTTTTGACGCTGCGGGGGGAGTATTATGCGCTGGTACCGGTGGTCTGCGCCGAGCTGGTGGCGGCTGGAGCTGAAAAAGGACGAGAGCAAGCGCATGGACGTTGACGATTTTCTTGAAACGGTACGGCGGTACACGGATGCGACCACCATTACAAAGCGTATGGTCGCGGAGCTGATCGACCACATTGAGGTGTACCACGCTGAAAAGCAGGACGGCGTTACCAATCAGCGTGTTGTGATCTACTACAACTGCATTGGCTCTTTCGATGTGCCGGATCGCCGGAAGATCCCGGAGGCGACATTATCATGGAAACGAGAAAAGGCGTAGCACTCAGCTACGCCCCGGAACGCCTTGCAGTATGAATTTTGTGGGAAATAAAAAAGCAGAGTGTCCATTACAGGATACTCAGATCCTATAAGGACACTCTGCATGGTCGGAGTGGGGGGACTTGAACCCCCGGCCTCTTGGTCCCGAACCAAGCGCGCTACCAGCTGCGCTACACCCCGTCAGCCTAACTATTATACGGTGCAGAAACGTTTCTG
>ENA-OQCO01000515-OQCO01000515.1-human-gut-metagenome-genome-assembly--contig:-NODE-515-length-20827-cov-3.151546_pt1 | contig 20827 bp, 11 predicted proteins | sample MGYA00242500_ERZ504582 | MGnify/ENA primary metagenome ERZ504582 (study PRJEB26092, sample SAMD00036346) | human gut metagenome | host: Homo sapiens | study: EMG produced TPA metagenomics assembly of...
CCTGTACCTTGCCAAGGCAAAGATGGGCGATGGCGTCACTCCGCTGGTGGATGGCAGCCTTGAGCACATCTATCAGGTCAGCCAGCAGTTCGAGTACGGCAAGTATGCGCCTACCCCCGAAGACAACTCTGAAGGTTCTGATCAGGCAATCGTAGAGGCACCGTTCATGTTCGAGCATGGCGACTACGTCTACATTGCCTATGCGGGGGCCACGGTGGATAAGTATTACAACACCAACGTGATGCGTGCCGCCAAGAATGCCGACCTGCAGGATCTGTCGAGCTGGACCACGGCCGACTTCCCGTCGTTCGACACCAACGACACCTACACCGGTACCTACGGTGCGGATGAGGCCTCGTACGAGCGCAAGCAGGCCGGCCCCGGCCACATCTCGCTTGCACATGATGAGGCTGGCAACATCGTCATGGCCTACCACGCACGCCCCTACCCGGAAATTCACTCCGGTTCCGCGGCGGGTGGCCTGTTCGATCAGGACCGCAATACGTGGGGCAAGGCCGTGAACGTGCGCGCCAACGGCATGCTCGACATGTCGCTGACCAAGGATCAGGAGGTCGCTCCGGCCAACCGCACGGTGACCATTACGGTGACCGTAGGCGAGCCCGATACGCCGGTTGAGCCGTCCATCACCGGCATCCGCGTCAAGAGCGAGCCGACAAAGACCAAGTACACGGTGGGCGAGCAGTTCTCCGCCGATGGTCTTGTGATCGAGGCGACGATGTCCGACGGCACGGTGAAGACGCTCGATGCCGCCAACTACACGGTCGGCGACGTGGACATGTCCGCTGTGGGCACCAAGACCGTCACCGTCACGCTCAAGGCCAACGATCAGCTCACCACGTCGTTCGTGGTGACCGTGAGTGCCAAGACCGAGCCCGGTAAGCCCGGTTCGGGCGACGGTTCCGGCGATGGTGCAGGCAGCGATAACGGTAACGCTGGTACGGGAGCAGACTCCGGTCTGCCGTCCTCTGGTGCCGCCGTGCTCGGCCTTGGTGGTGCCGTGGTTGTGCTCGCCGTTGCCGGCTTCTCTCTCACTATCTGGGCGCAAGCGTCGCGCCTGAGCGGATCCAAATGCTCCCTCTCAGTCGGCTTCTGGCGGACGGAGAGGGAGCACCTAGTATCACCATAACTTCAATCTTCAATCCATAACTGAACACAAAACCAAAACCCACAATCAGAGGAGACACATGGGTAAGTGGAAGAAAGCGGTGGCAGCTCTTGCAGCTGTCCCGATGCTGATGGCGTTGGCGCCAGCAGCAAATGCGGTTGAATCGGATCCCATCGATTCATCGGCCGCGCAGCGGGCGCTGGCAGCAGCCTGAAATCAAATGCCAAGGCAGCGGCAGACAGCGATCTGCTCGCCAGTCTTGATTTCGACAACGTCGCTGCAGGCGCTACTGGCACTATTGTCGATGACACCACCGGCACCAAGGCGACCATCAACGGTGCTGCCGCAGTGGCTACCAGCAAGGACGGCACTGCTGCAGTTCGGCTCGGTTCTGGATTCTGGCTGAATGTGACTAAGTCGGACGATTCTGCCGTGCTCAAGGGCCTGGATGCGGTCACGATTTCGTACGATTCCAAGTCCGCCAGCACCAATCAGGGCTGGTCGGTATTTGCGGCACCGAATACGAATGCGCAGACCTATCAGCAAGAGCATTACCTCGGCGTGATGGATCGCACCACTTCGGTGAACGTTGAGCGTTACAACAACGCTGGTAAGCGCGACACCACCGGCAATGTGAGCAAGGATGGTCTCGCCAGCCAGTGGCGTCACGTCGATTTGGTCATCGACGAGGCCGCTTCCACGCTGTACATTGACGGTGAGCAGGCCGCAACCGTAGCCCCAGCTGATGGCGCGAGCTTCGCTCAGCTCACCGATATTCTCGGCGCAGACGGCGGCGTGCTGCAGATCGGCAAGGCCAACTGGGTGAATGGCGAATACTATACCGGCGCACTTGACAACCTCAAGATTTACGGCTCTGCGCATACTGCTGACCAAATCAAGGAAGCCTACGATTCCACGAAGTCCGATGCCGCCAAGGCCGACGCTAATGCGCTGACCATTAACAACGGCAGCACTGATGTGTATTCCAACATCACACTTCCGGCCAAGGGCTCGGTTAACGGTTCCGCGATTACGTGGAAATCCAGCAACGCAAAGGTCATTACCGATGCGGCAGATGGTGACATCGCAGCTGGTGTCGTTGCTCGTCAGAAAACCGACACCAAGGTGACGCTCACTGCCACCATTACCGATGCTGACGGCAACACGGAAACCAAGGAATTCGAGCTGACCGTCAAGGCCGCCGTCGAACAGCCGAAGACCACGGACTATCTGTTTGCGCACTTCACCGGCACCGAAGGTAGCGCTACCGACGAGCAGATGTACTTCGCCACCAGCAAGGATGGCCTGAGCTGGCATGACACCCGCGAGTCCGGCGATCCGGTACTCAGCTGGAACAACAGCCAGACCGGCAACTCTCGTGGTAAGGACAACGGCGTGCGCGACCCGTATCTGGTCCGCTCTCCGGAAGGCGACACCGTCTACCTCATCGCTACCGAGCTGAGCATCCATAACCGTGGCGGTTGGGGCGCGGCCACCGCTACCACCAATGGCAGCACCAACCTAATCGTGTGGGAGTCGCATGACTTCGTCAACTGGAGCGAACCGCGCGCCGTTGACGTTGCCTCTCAGATTCCGGGAGCCGGCATGGCTTGGGCTCCGGAAGCCTACTGGGATGATGTGAACAAGCAGTACATGGTGTACTGGGCCACTGCTTCCGACGCGGACAACAAGTCCGGCGATCGCACCAATATGTACTACTCCACCACGCGTGATTTCGTGAACTTCACGACGCCTGTCAAGTGGATCGACCGAGTCAAGTCCGTTATCGATACCACGATGATTAAGGCCGATGACGGCTATTACTATCGTGTGTCCGGTGACACGTACCTCGGTGTTGAGCGTAGCAGGATCCGTATGCCACAACGCTCACCACTGGTGACACAATTGCGAATGGTTACTACAACACTGACAGTGATCCGAACCAGTGGACGCTTGTCGGTACATTCGGTGACCTGACTGGTACCGGTCTGACCGGTGCGCAGCTGGAAGGCCCGGAGCTGTTCTTCTACAATGAAGATGACGTGCAGACCAGTGATGCGGGCAAGAAGATGCTCTACGGTCTGATGTGGGACCAGTACTCAGCCGGTAAGGGTTACACCCCATACCGTTCTGCCGATTTAGGCAGCACTGATAAGGCTGATTGGGGCTTTGCCTCTGATGTGAACTTCGGTTCGCTCAAGAAGCGTCACGGCACCATCCTGCCTGTCACTGAAACCGAGTACAACGCAATCCTGAAGGCATTCGATAAGAACAAGGACACCGAGCCAGTCACACCCGATGAAGACGGCTCCGGTCCGATTGCCGAGTATGACTTCGAAGACAGCAAGGGTACCGACACCACTGAGAACAGCAACGACTTGACCTTCAACGGCAACGCCAAGGTCTCCGAGGATGCCGAAAAGGGCAAGGTGCTTAAGCTCGACGGCTCTGACGGCACCTACGCCGAGTTCCCGAAGGGCCTGTTCGATGGCCGTAACAAGCTGACTGTGCAGATGGATGTCAAGTCGGAGATCAATAAAAACCAGTTCACGTTCGCTTTCGGCCAGAACTCCACCAAGTACTACTTCCTGAAGTACAACAACTCCGGCGAGCTCGCCAGCCGCATCACCACCAACTCGTATGGTGCGGAGGACGCGGCTAACGCTACGTTGTCTGGCAACGGCGCATGGCATCGTGTCACGGTCACGTTGGACGACAACGTGATGACCGTGTACTCTGACGGTGCGCAGGTGGCTCAGAACAAGGCGACCAAGAACAAGGTCACCGATTTGGGTAACGATCTGCTGGCCTACTTGGGCAAGTCCTTCTACAACGACCCATACTTCAAGGGTTCGTTCGACAATGTGAACGTGTGGAACCGCGCGCTCACTGCTCAGGAAGTCGAGAAGACCAGCCCGATTGCTCTGCAGGGTATTTCTGTGGGCACTGTGCCGTCCGACCCGAACTCGCTGCGTGGCACTGACGACCACTCTCAGGTCCGTTCCACCCTCGACTGGTCCACGAAGACCGTCACCACCGTGCTCAACCGCCGTGGCGGCGCGACCAAGGTGCCCGTCAAGGTGTCTGTCAACCGTAGCGACGACTCCATCAAGCTCACCCTTGATGGTCAGGCGTTCACCAATGGTGGTACGGCCGACCTGGCTAAGGACCGTACTTTGGTCGTTGATTTGGGCGACGGTGCGCCGCAGACCTGGACGCTGAAGAAGGTCACCGTGGGCAACAACCCGGTACTGCCCGGCCAGTACGCCGACCCGGACATCGACTACTTCGACGGCAAGTTCTGGATCTACCCGACCACCGACGGCTTCTCCGGCTGGAGCGGCAACTACTTCCATGCGTTCAGCTCCACCGACTTGGTGAACTGGACCGACGAGGGCGTGATCCTCGATGTCAATAAGGACCACCAGCCGACCACCGATGGCGATGAGAACACCGCCATCTCCCCGTGGTCCGTGGGCTCCGCGTGGGCGCCGACCATCGAGAAGAAGAACGGCAAGTACTACTTCTACTACTGCGCGAAGTTGCCGAACGGTACATCCGCCATCGGCGTCGCCGTGGCCGACAACCCGGCCGGCCCGTACAAGGCCGCCGACCAACCGCTGGTCACTCGCACGATGGAAGGCGTCACCGTTGGACAGGCCATCGACCCGTCCATCTTCACCGACCCGAACACCGGCAAGTCGTACATCCTGTACGGCAACGGTTCGCCCGCCATCGCCGAACTCAACGACGACATGGTGAGCATCAAGGCCGGTACGGTGAAGAAGCTCAACGGTCTGAACGGCTTCCGCGAGTCCGTGGTCGTCGCCTACCGCGACGGCAAGTACCACTGGACCTGGTCGTGCGACGACGCCAACTCCCCGAACTACCATGTGAGGTACGGCGTCTCCGATTCCATCGACGGCACCATCACCTACAAGGGTGTGCTGCTGCAGAAGGATTCCTCCAAGAACCTGCAAGGTACCGCGCACCAGTCCGACGTGCATGTGACCGACGCGGACGGCAACGACCGTTGCTCATGGCCTACCATCGCCACTACACGCCGCTCGGCGTGTTCACCTCCGGCCTCGGCTACCACCGTGAAACCGCCATCGACGAGATCACCTTCGACGCGGACGGCCTGATGCAGACCATTCACCCGACCGACGAAGGCGTGTCCATTGAGATGGCCGATACGACGGCGCTTGATGGCGCGATTGAAGCGGCCGACAAGCTCGGCACCGATGGCTCTGCTTACACCGAGGCCAGCTGGAAGGCATTCGAGGATGCGCTCGCCGCAGCCAAGACGGCCAAGCAGACCTTCCTTGACTCCGGCCTGTCTCAGGCTGATGTCGATGCCGCCGCCAAGGCCCTGACCGACGCGCAGAATGCGTTGGAGGAGAGCCAGCCCGAGCCGGAGCACCCGGCCGCAGGCACGATCCTCTCCATCGCCGTGACCGCGCAGCCCGCCAAGGCTGAGTACAAGGTTGGTGAAGCGCTCGACGTTGCCGGTCTGGTCGTCACCGCGACCGTGGCCGATGGCAACGGCGGCTCCACCACCCGTGAGCTCGCCGCCGATGAGTACGAGCTGCTCGGCTTCGACTCCTCGAAGGCCTCCGACAAGGTGACCGTGACCGTGCAGTCTGTGGCCGATTCGACCAAGACCGCCACGTTCACCGTGAAGGTCGTTGCCGACGAGACGCCGACTCCGGATCCCGATCTGGCCGCTGAGGAAGAGCTCAAGCAGCTCGAAGACGCCATTGCCAAGGTCGAAGCCGAGAAGCTGAACCAAGGCGATTACACCGCCGATTCGTGGAAGGCCTACGCCGATGCGCTGGCCCAAGCGAAGAAGGTGCTCGCCAAGGAGAACGCCATCTCCACCGAGGTCCAGGATGCGATTCGTCACCTGACCGAGGCCCGCAAGGCCCTCGTGAAGGTCTCCGCTGATGGCAAGAAGCCGGGTGCCGTCATCTCCGACACTGGTGCCGCCGTCTTCGGCGTGGCTGGTGCCGTGGTGGTCCTCGCCGCCGCCGGTATCGCCCTGACCATCTGGCGCAAGCGCCGTATCTGACCCCTCATTTGCAAAAAACTCTCACTGACGTTGAGTCGGTGAGAGAAATTTGCAACGAGTGGCCTGATTTTGCAAAAGACTCTCACTGAGCACTCCTCAGTGAGAGTCTTTTGCAAGTGGGCCCGAGTCCGCACCGCCCGCATCTTATATATCACGATTATATTAATCGTGATACAATAAATCGTGGTGCGAATAGGAATTCGCCAACGTATGGCATAGAGGGGCGGGCAGTATGACATTCATCGGACGAGATAGCGATTTACGGCAACTGCAGGAATGTTTCACTGAGCGTAGGGCACAGCTTGTGTTCGTCTACGGCCGCAGGCGCGTGGGAAAAACAGAGACGCTTATTCAACTCGCAAAAGACAAGGAAACCTTATTCTTCGCGGCGCAGAATGCCACTAAAGATGAACAGCTGGCATCGTTCTCCCGTCTCATGTTCGAGGCGGGTGCCCCGGGCAAGGATTATCTGAGTCAATATCCTTCTTGGGAAAGGGCGTTAACCGAGTTAACCCGGCTGCCAGAGCCGAGCGATGGCGGCCGCAGGCTTGTGATATTCGATGAGTTTCCTTATCTGGTCAAATCTGATCCGTCATTGCCGTCAGTGCTACAGAATCTTTGGGACCACACGTTGCGTCATGCAAATCTGATGATTGTGATTTGCGGCAGTGCCATGAGCTTCATCGAAAAGGAGCTGTTGGGAGAAAAATCGCCGCTATATGGTCGTGCGACCGGCATCCTGAAGATGCTGCCGATGCCATATTGGGATGCAGCGCAATTCTTCCCCAACTATAGTAGCGAGGATAAGGCGCTGGCCTACGCAATACTGGGCGGTATCCCGCGTTACCTAGAGGAATTTGACCCAGATGAGACCATAGACGCAAATGTCAAGCGGCATATTCTGAGACGCATTGCTCCGCTATACAGCGAGGTTGAATTTTTGTTGCACGAAGAACTGCGGGAAACTGCGAAATATAACAGCGTGATACGGGCGATCGCGCTCGGCGCAACTTCGCTGAATGAGATCGCGACACACACGATGATGGCAAACGCAACAGTATCGTCGTATCTCGCCAATCTTATGGAACTGGGGATTGTGGAACGTGAGTTCCCAGTCACGGCGAAGCTAAGGAGCGGGCGAAAGGTTCGCGTGGGCTGTATCAGCTGAACGACAATTTCTTCCGATTCTGGTATTCGTTTGTATTTCCGTATCGCTCGGAATTGGAGCGGGGCGATGTGGAAGGCGTATACGAGCGTCATATCAAGCCGGTATTACATGATTTTGCCGGCAAACCGTTCGAGGGTCTGTGCCGTGAATGGATGTGGCGTGAGAGTGCTGCTGGACGGTTGCCCTTCCGTGCGCGTGCGGTTGGCCGTTGGTGGGATCGTCAGGATGAGATAGACGTGATGGCCGTTGACAATGCGTCTGATGCTGCCATTGTGGGCGAGTGCAAATTCCGCAATGCGCCGGTGGACCGTTCCGTGCTGAATCTACTGCGAGACCGTGCTGCGCGAACCGGTATCGGCCAGCGAACATACCTGCTGTTTTCGCTCGGCGGTTTCGATCAATCACTGGTCGACGATGCTGCGGCGTCTCAATCCGACGTTCAGCTCGTCGGCATCGATGAGCTGTTTCATGAATAAATCCCATTTGCGAATAGCTCTCACTGAGTGCTCATCAGTGAGAGCTATTCGCAAATGGAGCCTTACTTCTTCGCCTGAGTGAGCTGGTAGGCCGCAAAGAGAATGGCGAGCCAGATCACGCCGGCGATAACGGCGACGCGGTAGCTGGCGGAGAAGCACATGAGCACCACGACCAGTGTCAGGAACGCCAATACCACCCACGGGGTTACTTTGGCGAACGGCAGCTTGAAGTGAATCGCGTCGAGCGCTTCCTTGCCGGACTTGCCGGCCAGCTCGGAATCCTCGGGAGCGCCGCCCGCGGCGACCACCTTACGGAACTTCATTTCGGTGAACATGATCATCGTCCAGTTGATGATGCCGGCGATGGTGGCAATCGACATCAGATAGTTGAACGCGAACTCAGGCCACACGAACACCACGACCACGGCGATGGCGGTGATCACGGCGGACGTCAGCACGCCGGCCACCGGCACGCCCTTAGCATTGAGCTTGCCCAGATACGCGGGCGCATTGCCTTGCTTGGCCAGCGAATACAGCATGCGGGAGTTGGCGTACAGGCCGGAGTTGTAGACGCTCATCACAGCGGTCAGGCACACGAAGTTCAAAATACCGGCAGCCGCGTGAATGCCCACGGAATCGAAGATCTGCACGAACGGGCTGGACTTGCCATCGATGGTGTTCCACGGCACTACGGCCATGATCACACCCAGAGCGCCGATGTAGAACACGAGGATTCGCCAAATAATATCATTGGTGGCGCGCGGAATCGTGGTCTTCGGATCCTCGGTTTCGCCGGCGGTGATGCCGATGAGCTCGGTGCCGCCGAAGCTGAACATCACCACAACCAGTGCCATCAGCAGGCCGGTCCAGGAACCGTCGGAATTCTGCCCCATCAGGCCGTTCGGGAAGAAGCCGTTACCCACGGTGAACCAGTTCGCGAAGCTTGCGCGCACGCCGGATGCGGTGGGCAGGACAAAGATGATGACGGCCAGGCCGCCGATAATCATGGCGATCACGGCCACAATCTTGATGATGGCGAACCAGAACTCGAACTCACCGAATTTAGAGACGCCCAGCAGGTTGGCGGCGCAGATGATCACCAAGAACACGGCCGCCGACACCCATGTCGGAATCGCCGGGAACCAGTAGTTCACAAACGAACCCACCACTGATAGCTCCACCATCGAGACGAGGATGTAGTTGAACCAGTAGTTCCAGCCGGAAATAAAGCCGGCGCGCTTGGACCAGTAGCGGGTGGCATAGTAGCTGAACGCGCCCGCCTTCGGATCCTCAACGGACATTTCAGACAGTGCACGCACAATCGCGAAAATCGCGAGGCCGCCAACCAAGTAGGCGAGCAGAATCGAGGGTCCGGCCAGCGCGATGGATTCACTGGAACCATAGAACAGGCCGGTTCCGATGGCGCCGCCCAGCGCAATCAGCTGGATGTGGCGGTTTTTCAATGACTTGCGCAGCGTGGCCGGCACCGGCACGTCGTCGGTTTCGCGCGGCTTCTTAGGCGCATCAGTAGTACTCATTGTGCTCTTCTCTCACATTTCTTGGGTTTGGCGCACGCGGGGCTTGCCGTGATGCGCAACGTTCGTTATTCTATGCCGCCGTATCGTCTCAGAAATGGTCAATCGTCTATTTGTGCGCTATTGCAAGCGCGGGCGTGGGCGCGGCCGGTGAGCAGGCGAAGCTATAGCGAGCGATGCTTATGAAACCGCACGCTTCACTGAGTTCACTGAATTCACTGTGCTCACTGCGTGGCAGGCGTACACATGGTGAAGATGGTGTGGGACACCGATTCGGGAGAGGCCGCGAGATCGGTGGCGAGCCAGTATTGCAAAAGCCCAATGCTGCCGGACACGGCGAATCGCATACGCATCTGCGCCTCGGCTGGGTAACCCGCCGAAGATTGCAACTGTTCGCCTACACCGCGCTGGCTGTAAATCAATCCCAGCAGCTGCTGCTGGAAACCGATATCCGCTTTCGGGCTCATCAGCACTTGGAGATGATTGCGATTGTCGGCAATGTACTGGCAGATGCGCTCAATAACATGCTCGATGCCGGCAGGATCTGGCTGGGCGAGTAGCTGTTCGAGTGCGGTGGTGACCCAGGCCATGGTTTCGTCTTCAATGTCGTGCAGCAGTTCCTCGATGCTCGCATAATGCGCGTAAAACGTGGAACGATTCACATCGGCCCGCTCGCACAACGCTTTAACGGTGATGGAGCCGAGCGGCTGATCGCGCAGCAACTCGATAAGCGCGTCCTGCATGGCACGTCTCGTGTAACGGGTGCGGCGGCTTTCCGTCAATTCTTTGGACATGGCCTTCTCCCCAAGTTCCGACAACCCACAATCCAACTGTTGGTTGCAGAACCGACACAGTGTTGTTTTACTTGAGTATAGCAGGAAGTTCTGGCGGGGCCTATGGGGCTAGGTGGCTGCCACGAGCGCGTTGGAGGTGTGCGATGGCGTATATCGAATTCGACCATGTGGTCAAGGAATATCCTTCTGGCAGCAGTGTGATTCGCGCGCTCGACGAGGCCAGCTTCACCGCCGAACAAGGCGAATTAAGCGTGATTCTGGGGCAGTCCGGTGCCGGCAAAACCACGGCATTGAACATTCTGGGCGGCATGGATACCGCCACAACCGGCCGCGTAGTGGTCGGCGGACGCGATATTACGGGTCTGCGGAAAAAGGAACTGGTGACCTACCGGCGCAACGATATCGGCTTCGTCTTCCAGTTCTACAATCTGGTGCCTAACCTTACCGCGCTCGAAAACGTGGAGCTCGCCTCGCAAATCTGCCCTGACCATTTCGATCCAGAGGAAACGCTGCGCAAAGTCGGACTGGGGGAGAGGATGGACAACTTCCCCGCGCAACTGTCCGGCGGCGAACAACAGCGTGTATCCATCGCCCGCGCGATTGCCAAAAAGCCGAAGCTGTTGTTGTGCGATGAGCCGACCGGTGCGCTCGATTACGAGACCGGCAAGGAAGTGCTGCAGTTGCTGCAGGATATTTGCCAAACACAAGGCATGACCGTAATGATCATCACGCATAATTCCGCGCTTGCACCGATGGCTCACAAAGTGATTCGCTTCCGCTCCGGCAAGGTGACCAGCGAGGAGGTCAACGCAACGCCGCGGCCCATCGCCGATATCGAATGGTAGGTGATTGGCGATGCTCACTGCAAGACACTCTGTGAAACGCCCCGTGAAACAAGCGAGGCGATTCGTGAAACAACCTGTGAAACATTCTGTGAAACGGCGGAACCTCGACGATAGCGGCGGTCGAGGAGCGGGCGTTTCTGCGGTATTTGCCAAAGATACGTTGCGTTGCTGGCTGCGCAGCTGGAAGAGGTTCGTCTCGATCGCCGTCATCACGCTGCTTGGCGTGGCCGTGCTGACCGGCATCTACGCCGGATGCCGCGATGCTTTTCTGGCGGCCGGTCGTTTTTACGATCAGCAGGGACTGCATGACCTGCAGGTGCTATCCACATACGGCCTGACCGATGATGATGCAACGGCACTGCGCCGAATCGACGGTGTGCAAACCGTGCAGCCCGAACGTTCTCAGACGGTGACCACGTTGGTGGACGGCACCAAGAAAACCGTGACCATGCAGGAAATCGGTACCGAAGGGCTTGATCAGCCGTACATACGGCAGGGCAAACTGCCGAACAAGGCCGGCGAAGTGGCGGTTACGCAGCAATTCCTGAACGATAGCGGACTCAAGATTGGCGGCACCATTACTGTGACACCACAAGACACCTCTTCATCCGTCATATCGGTAGCGGCCACGGAGACTGACGATTCCAATAATGCCGATACGGTAGGTGTCGCCGCCAATGCCTCGGCATCCGATGCGAAGTCCGCCGCCAATACGGACGCCGACGCCGAGCAATCCCCGCAGTTCCCCACGAAACTCACCATCACCGGCGTCGTACTTGACCCGCGCGACCTCAACAATCCAGACGGCTATTCGGGCATGACCTCCTTCCGGTCCACCTCATCCGAGGACTATACGTTCTTTGCACCCAGCGACGGCGTGACCGGCAATATATACACTGCGATATCGGTTGCCGTCACTGGTGCGTCCGATTTTGACACGTTTTCCGATGCCTACGATGAAGCCGTCAAAACCGTGGCCGACCGTATCGAACATCAGATACAGACCACACGCCAGAAAGCCCGTCGTCAACAGATCGTCTCCAGCGCGCAGCGCAAACTGGACGATGCCCAAGACGAGGCCAACGAGCAGCTGGACGAAGCCCAGAAGCAGATCGACGACAACTGGGCCGAGCTGGAAGCCAACGAAACGACATTGCAAGATAGCCGTACCGAATTGGAGAACAACAGGACAACCATTACCGATGGCGAACGGCAGCTCGCCGATGGACGTGCGCAGATTGCATCGGCCCGTCAACAGATCGCGCAAGGTCGCCAGCAGATAGCCGAAGCGCGCACCCAGCTCGAATCGGGCAAAGCGCAGCTCACCTCGGCTCGCAAACAGCTCGATGCGGCGCAAACGGAACTGACTGCCAATCGCACGAAAATCGAACAGGGCATTACCCAAATCGACCAAGGCGTGGCACAAATTGATCAGATGCTGTCCATGATTCAACAGGCCGACAATCTACTGGCGCAACTTGACCCGAATATCGACTTCAACTCACCCACATGGCAGGCCATCAAGCAACTGCTCGCGCGCCTTGGCATTACCCTGCCTGAAGTGCCGTCAATCAGTGAGCTGCGGCAACAGCTGGCCGCCAAGCAAACGGAACTGCAAACGCAGCGAGACAGTCTGACCCAGCAGAAAGCCGATTTGCAGCGCACATTAAACGAAACCATTGCCCCCGCACAATCCACCTTGGACCAGCAGAACGCGCAACTGACCGCCAAGGAACAGGAAGCGGCTGCAGGAGAGGCACAGCTCAATACCAAATCCGCGGAACTCGAAGCGAATGCCGCAACCCTCGAAACCCAGTCGGCGCAACTTGAAGCGCAGGCCGCCCAACTGGCCAGCGGCAAGCAGCAGCTCGAAGAAGGCGAGCGGCAGCTGGAAGAAGGCGAACAACAGCTCGCGGACGGCAAGGCGAAACTGGATGATGCGCAGTCTGAACTCGATGCGAAGCGAAGCGAAGCGGAAAGCGAATTCGCCAAGCAGCAACGGCGCATCGACGATGTGGCCAACGCACGTTGGTATGTGCAGACACGCGCTTCGATCGACGGATTCAGCTCGCTCAAATCAGACGTCAGTTCCATCGAATCCATCGGCCGCGCATTCCCGATTGTGTTCCTGCTGGTCGCCGTGCTCATGAGCCTGACCACCATGACCCGCATGGTCGAGGAAGACCGCGGACTTATCGGCACCTACCTTGGACTCGGCTATGGCGGACTCGCCGTGTCCAGCCGGTATCTGCTGTTCGCGTTGCTCGCCTGCTTGGTCGGCGGCGGCATCGGTCTGCTGGTCGGATTCCTTGGCATCCCGGCATTCCTGCTGGTGGTGATTGAGGGACTGTATATATTGCCCGGTGTGCGACTCGAATACGACTGGTTGTACGGTTCGGCCGGCATCGTGCTGTTCGTGGTCGGCGTGGGCGTGGCCACCGCGCTCGCCTGTCGCGAGGAGATACGGCACACGCCCGCCGCGTTGATGCGGCCGAAGGCACCGAAAGCGGGCGCTCGCATATTGCTGGAGCGGATTCGCCCGGTATGGAGCCGGCTGAACTTCCTCGGCAAAGTCACCGCGCGCAATATCTTCCGATTCAAGTCGCGCTTGATTATGACCGTGGGTGGCGTGGCCGGTTGCACAGCGTTGATTATCTGCGGATTTGCGATTAATGACACCGTCGACACGATTGGCGTCAAACAATACGAGCAGATCTACCAGTACGACCTGATGGTCGTGGCCAATGACGATGACGCCACCGCGATGCGCAAGCAGGTGGCACAAGATGGCCAAACCACCGAAACGCTGAATCTGCGCGTGGATAGTGGCGAGATGAGCAATGCGGCGCAGGAAAGCGAAACCGTGCAGCTGATGACCGTGCCCAACGATTCGCTGAATATCTTGAACGATATGGTCACGCTGGAACAAGCTGGCGATGATGGATGGTTTGGGCTGCCCAATATCTTCGGCAAAGCGGGTGGCGGCACTGTAGCGCTGGACGATAGTGGCGTGATTGTATCGCAGTCCGCCGCCAACTCGCTGAATATTCATGCCGGCGACACCGTCACGCTGGGCAATGGCGGTAGCAGCCGGGCCAAGGTGCAGGTCACGGCCGTGACGCGCAATCTTATTGGCTCTGATGTGTACATCAGTGAGCGACTGTACGACCAGAAGTTTGCGGCCGGCGGTGTGACGTCTTCGGCTTCGGGAGATGGCACTGCCTCGACCTTGACGTGGAACGCGATGCTCGCCAAGCTGAAAGGTTCCGAGACCGAACAGGCCGAATATGCGGATCGGTTGGGCGAGGAATCGTCGGTGCTCAAGACCGTGAGCTGTGCGCATCTGGCCGCCACGTTTAAGTTCGATTTGATGGGTGCCGTGGTGGCGCTGATTGTGGGGCTCGCCGGCGGCCTGGCGCTGGTGGTGCTGTTTACGTTGGCCAATACGAACGTGTCCGAACGCATCCGCGAGATGGCCACACTGAAGGTGCTGGGCTTCTATGACCGCGAGGTGCACAACTACGTGAACCGCGAGATGATGATATTGACCGGTATGGGTGTGGTGGTTGGTCTGCCGCTTGGCAGGTGGATAGGCGGATTACTGACTGCTGCGTTGAATATGCCGTCGCTGTATTTCGAAGTGGAAGTGCACTGGTACAGCTATGCGATTGCCGTGGTGGCGACGCTGGCGTTCGCGCTGCTGGTGCAGCTGTTCACCAACCCAGTGCTCGATCGCGTAGACCCGGTCAGCTCGCTCAAGTCCGTGGAATAGAGGTAGAAGTTCAATTTGGTGTTGATGAATTGAACTTTTTGGCGGAATATTTACAGTATCATCGCATGTATTCTTGAGCTGAGCGGTTTTCGTGACATATTTCGGTGATACAGTTTGAACTTGTTTTGAACGAGTATCGCGTCTGGTGCGTAACAATCGGGCGGCAGAGAAGAGAAATGAAATCAGTATGGCCGATACGAATGTGAATGGTGGTACACGGCAGGCTACGGGCAAACTCAAGTCTGTCGAAAGCCTGGACCAGACCAACGAGATGGAGCGTGGCCTGAGCAATCGCCACGTGCAGTTCATCGCCATTGGCGGCACCATCGGCACCGGCCTGTTCCTGGGCTCGGGCAAGTCAATCTCGCTAACCGGCCCCTCGATCATCTTCGTGTACATTCTGGTCGGTGTCATCATGTTCTTCCTGATGCGCGCCATCGGCGAGATGATGTACCGTGACCCCAGCCAGCACACCTTCATCAATTTCATCACCCGTTACCTTGGCAACGGGTGGGGGCATTTCGCCGGCTGGACGTATTGGGCCGCGCTCGTGCTGCTGGGCATGACCGAGATCACGGCCGTCTCCACGTACTTCATCACCTTCTTCGACACGTTCGGCATCGACCTGACCCATTGGAAATGGCTGATCGAGCTGTGTTTCCTGGTGTCGCTGGTCTCCATCAACCTGATTGCCGTCAAGGTGTTCGGCGAGGTGGAATTCTGGTTCTCGATGATCAAGATCACGCTGATTTGCGCGATGATCGCCACCGCCGTGGTCATGATCGTGATCGGCTACCATTACCCAGCCGTGCAGATTCACGGCGTGGACCACGTGAGCCCGGCCGGCCACGCCGGATTCGACAACCTGTTCGCCAACTTCTCGTTCGCGCCGAACGGTTGGATGGCCTTCCTCATGAGCTTCCAGATGGTGTTCTTCGCCTACGAGATGATTGAATTCGTGGGCGTCACCGTCTCCGAGACCAAGAATCCGCGCAAGGTGCTGCCCAAGGCCATCAACGAGATTATCGTGCGCGTGCTCATCTTCTATGTGGGCGCACTGGTGGCCATCATGTGCATTGTGCCGTGGACCTCGTTCAAGCCGAACAAGGACGGCTCCTTCGCATCCCCGTTCATTATGGTGTTCCAGTATGCCGGGCTGAATTGGGCGTCTGCGCTGGTGTTCTTCGTGGTGATTACCGCCGCATCTTCCGCGCTGAACTCGCTGCTGTACTCGGCTGGCCGCCACCTGTACCAGCTGTCCGAGGTGTCGCCGAACCCGATGCTGAACAAGCTCGGCAAGGTGTCCGATCGCAAGGTGCCGGCCCGCGCCATCCTGGTGTCCGCGGCGCTGATACTGCTGTCGCCGATCGTCAACGCCATCCCCGGTGTGTCCGGAGCGTTCGTGCTGTTCTCGTCCGCCAGCTCCGCGGTGTTCCTGTTCATCTACATCCTGACGCTGATGGCACACCGCAAGTACCGTCGCTCCGCTGATTTCATTCCGGACGGGTTCGTCATGCCCGCTTGGAAGGTGCTCAATACGGTGGCAATCGTGTTCTTCGTGTTCATCTACCTGACGTTGTTCCTTGCGGACGATACGCGCAATTCCGCGATTGCCGGCCTGGTGTGGCTTGTGGGCTTCGGTGGATTCTCTATGCTGCGCGAACGCTACCGTAGCCGCGATTTGAAGGCCGCACTGGAACACAAGGAGTGATTGGACGGGCTGATTGGCTGGCGGCTATTAGTTGGGTGGCTGTTGGCTGTTGGCGGCTGACTGGCTAGCGGCCGATAGCCAATGACTGGGCTGATCGTCAGCCAATCGGCTGCCTATAGGTCTCATTGATACATTCGGTCATCCGATTAGTGCATTTGCGCGGACAATTAGTGCATTCGATCATCGGATTAGTACATCAGTGTGCAATTATTAGTACAATTAGCCGCCTAATTAGTACATTAGGACATAAAACAATGTCCTAATGTACTAATTAGATGCTAAAATACGATAAGTGCCATGTCCTAATGTATGAATTATCGCTATGAAGGGCGGAATGCGATGACGCAGGATGAACTTATGCAAGTGCTGCAGGCCGGTGAATCATCTATGGTCGAGTTCAAGCGCTGCAGCGAATTGCCTCATACGGATACTTTTGAGACTGTATGCTCATTCGCCAATCGTTCTGGTGGCAGCATTTATCTTGGCGTTGACGATGACGGTCAAGTGCTCGGCGTCGATTCTAAGCGCGTTAGTGAGATAGAGCGCAACGTTGTCAACGTAGTGTCTAATCGTAAGATGTTCGAACCGGCTCCAATGGTGGAAACGGAACATATCGAGTACGACGAACGGATTATTGTTCGTATTTGGGTAGCTCCGAGTTCTTCGGTTGTGCGGTTCAAGGGCGCAGTGTTTGATCGCATTGCTGATGTGGATACACACATCGAAAGCGATATCCAGATTAGTCAAATGTATATTCGCAAGCAGAACTACTATTCCGAACGGCGAATTTTCCGTTACGTGACTCCGTTTGATTTGCGTCCTGAGCTGATTGCGCGAATGCGGCAGCTGGCGGTCGCTCAGCGAGCTGGGCACCCTTGGGGAACTATGTCTGACGAAGAACTGTTCCGCAGCGCCAAGCTATACGATCGTGATTACACGACCGGCGAAGAGGGCTTTAATCTTGCTGCAGTGCTGCTCTTGGGCAAGGATGAAGTCATTTCCTCGGTTTGCCCAGCGTATATTACTGATGCCGTGGTTCGGCGAGACAATATTGACCGATACGATGACCGACTTATGGTGCGGACCAACTTGTTCGATTCGTACGAGCAACTCCGTGAATTTACTGAGCGGAATCTGCCTGACCGCTTTGTGTTAAAGGGCGATAAGCGAGTGAGCCCGCGTACGATGATCGCCCGTGAATTGGTGGCAAACAGCCTCATGCATCGGGAGTATTCCAGTCCGGTGGTGGCGCGTGTCACCATTGATAATGAATCCATCCGGACGGTTAATGCTTCGCGCTCATTCTTTGAAGGTCGAATGAAGCTGGGCGAGTTCACGCCAATGCCAAAGAATCCGATTATCGCTAATGTGTTTGTGCAGACCGGCATAGCCGAGCAGCTGGGTAGCGGACTGCGGAATCTGATAAGAGCGTCCCGGCAATATACTGAGCGAGAGCCTGAGTTCCGCGATGGTGACATATTCGAGGCGACGATTCCTATTGTTCCTGCGCTGAAGACCGTGGATGGTTCTGGTTTTGCTAGCGTGAGATCTGTAGTTGAGAAAGATGCCGAAGAGGGTGCGAGGCTCATTGGCGGGGAACGTGTGGATGGTAAGAAAGCAGATGCAACCGCATCGGGTGAAATTGATTCGCGGGCAGCGATGCTGTCGGCGATGAATCGACGCTTGACAGAGGTTGACTATGTGACTGTACCTGAACTCGCCAAGATAACAGAGCTCGATAACAGAACAGTCCGCAAATTCCTAAACGGTTTAGTTGCGCAAGGAAAGCTGATTGCTGAAGGCAACACGCGTGGTCGGCGTTATCGGAAGGGATAGCGGGCGCGATATCTCGATGCAGTGGGATTCACTTAAGGGCTACGGCAAATATGATTCGTAGCGATTGGGCCAGCGCAATTCGAATGGCTCATGACTTTGTGCGTCGTTTGTGGTCTCTGAAGTTGTTTGCTGGGTGACGGTTTTGTGATAAAATCGCTCATATCAAAATGTTTGCGTAAACATTTTGGCTGCGCCGAAAGAAGGAGTCGACGTAGGTCATGTATCAGGCAAAGAGGCCGGCTCAGTGAAGCAAAGGCCGATTTTTCCGGTATAAGGCGGACAGCAGGAACACTAAGGAGACCAATGAAGGTACTGAGCAAATCGCTTGCTGCAATGGTTGCGGCGGCAACACTAGTGGGAGGAGGGGCGTTTGCGGTTGCCGGCACTGCGTATGCGGCTGATAACGATGCCATTACCGTGACCCCGAACCCGTGGTATGCCAACAGTTTCGATGGCTGGGGCACCTCGCTGGCTTGGTTCGCCAACGCCACCGGCAGCCTCGGCGAGGAATCGGCCATCACCACCAATCTCGGCGATGACGCTTCCAAGGCTAAGGCTGTGGAATACGGCAAACAGCTGCGCGAACAGTTCTACCAGTCCATCTTCGGTGATGAAGGACTGGACCTGAACATGGCCCGCTACAACGTGGGCGGCGGCAATGCCTCCGATGTTGCCTACGGCTACCCATTCATGCGCCAAGGCGCTGCCGTGCCTGGCACGTGGAAAGATGACGCCACCGGTTCCGGCACGTATGGCAATGGCGTAACCACCAAGCAGGCCGACAAAGACAAGCTGGCTGCGGCATTCGACCCGACTGACGACAACCAGTATGACTTCTCCAAGTCCGCCGCCCAAGACTGGTGGATTGAGCGCGGTGCCACCGGCGATAACCCTGACATCACCGACGTAGAGGCCTTCGCCAACTCCGCTCCGTGGTTCCTGACCAACAGCGGTTACGCCACTGGTGGACGCAACTCCGGTAGCAATAATCTTGCAAACCCTGAGAAATTCGCTCAGTACATGGCCAAGAACGTCGAGCACCTCGAAAGCCTTGGCGCAAACGTTGACACGGTCGAGCCGTTCAACGAGTCCGAGACCAGTTACTGGGGCACTCCGGGCGACATGGCTTCGAAGTACACCGATGAGAGTGATGACAACACCAAGCTCATTAACAACTACTGGGATAAGTACTACTCCGACAAAGATAAGTCCGTCACCCCATACTCCAACGCGCTGAAGAAGCCGCAGGAGGGTATGCATGTCAGCAACGCCCAGCAGCAGCAGACGATTACCGCACTCGCTGAGGCGCTCAAGGACAATGATGACACCATCATCGCAGCCACCGATGCCACGAACTCCGCCGACTTCGTCAAGTCGTACAACCAGTACCCGCAGGCGATCAAGGACCTTATCGGCCAGTACAACGTTCACGCCTACTCCGACAGCAACCAGATGCAGTCGCGCGATATCGCTCAGGCAGACGGCAAGAAGCTGTCGATGAGCGAGGTGGACGGCTCCTGGCAGTCTGGCTCCTACAACCCGTACGGTTTCGACAACGCGCTGGGCATGATGAGCAAGATCAGCTCCAACGTCACCCGCCTGCAGTCCAAGGACTTCACCTTCTGGCAGGTGGTCGAGGACCTCTACAACATGCAGATGGGCTCGAATGTGAATCCGGCCGGTGAGAACACCAACTGGGGCACCGTGCTCATCGACTTCGACTGCACCGTGGCTGGCATGGACGGCAAGCTCTACTCCGAGCGCCGCGTGAACAACAACGGCGGTACCACCGATGGACTTGAACCGTGCACGGTTATTGCAAACGCCAAGTACAACGGCGTCAAGGCCATCACCCACTTCATCCACGCGGGCGACAAGGTCATCGCCAACAACGATGAGGACAACAACATGACTGCCACCTCCGACGATGGCAAGACACAGACCGTCATCCACCGCAACTCCGGCACCTCTGACCAGACCTTCGTCATCGACCTGTCGAAGTACGGCGAGATTGCCGACAACGCTTACGGTGAGCTCTACCTGACCACCGAAACCTCTGCCGAAGACAAGAACGCGGGTGTCGATTCCGCCACTCCGGAAGTCTTCGCCAAGACCAGCAACGTCAAGCAAGCTGAAGGCTCTGTGATGATTGACAAGGCTGCCAAGACCGCTACGGTCACTGTGCCCGCCCGTTCTATCGCCTCCATCCAGCTCACTGGCGTGACCGGCTACGCTAAGGATGCTGCCGTCGAGACCGGCGACACTTACCAGCTCGTTGGTAAGCAGTCCGGCAAGGCCGTGGCTGATACCACTTCTGGTGATTCCGCGCTGTCCCTGGACAACGTCGCTTCCGATGCCGAGAACGCCAAGAAGCAGACTTGGACCTTTACCCAGATCGAGCAGCCCGCCGACTCCGAGCGCCTGATCTCAAGCTTATTGTGATTACTAACGCCGAAGGCAAGGGTGCTGGTGTCCAAGGATGGCACGAACGCG
>ENA-OQCO01000516-OQCO01000516.1-human-gut-metagenome-genome-assembly--contig:-NODE-516-length-20809-cov-1.598056_pt1 | contig 20809 bp, 18 predicted proteins | sample MGYA00242500_ERZ504582 | MGnify/ENA primary metagenome ERZ504582 (study PRJEB26092, sample SAMD00036346) | human gut metagenome | host: Homo sapiens | study: EMG produced TPA metagenomics assembly of...
TGCCCGGCAAGGGCCTGCAGGGTAGGGGTGACGCATCAGCCCCGGCGCAGCTGCCCGGCCTGCGCCAGCGGGCAGTAGGCCATGACAGGGATCTGATGCTGCTGCATCAGGGGCAGCAGATCGTACTCGATGCCCCGGCTGCTCACATTATAAAGGACCTGCTCGGCGGCACAGTGCGTGCCGTCCGGCTGAGCGAACAGCTCCTGCATATCGGCCGTGTCCAGATTGGAAACGCCCCATTCCCGGATGCGGCCTTTCGCTTTCAGCTCTTCCATGCATTCGACGGTCTCCCGCAGGGGGATGCTGCCGCGCCAGTGCAGCAGATACAGATCCAGATAATCCGTCTTCATCCGGCGCAGCGAGTCCTCACAACTGGTGAAGATATGCCGCTGCCCCGCATTGAACGGGTACACCTTGCTGACAAGGAAGAGCTTGCTGCGGTCCATTCCCTGAATGGAGAAGCCGACCAGCTCCTCGGCTGCGCCGTCACCGTACATTTCGGCGGTATCGATCAGGTTCATCCCCGCCTCCACACCGGTGCGCAGCGCCTTGTATTCTTCCGGGAACAGACTAGGGTCCTCCCCCAGATACCATGTTCCCTGACCGATGGGGCCGACCGACTGGCCGCTTTGCGTCGTAAAAATCATTGCATCGACCTCCTGTTCCGGCTGTTGGTCTTATTGTAGCACGAAGCACCCGCGCGGGCAAATTGCCGCGAAGCCTCAGGTGAAAGAATCTGAAACTTGAATTTCAAAAAATTCCGTATTCTTTTTCAAGAAACGAACCTTTTTGCAAAACGCACAAAGCGCAGCACTCGGATTCGGCGTTTTGTTCCTTGTTCCGGGACGGATTTCCCGGTATACTGTACCCAGTCGAATAGAATCCGCAACAGGCCGGATTCTGAAAATATTGATCAACTATCAAATACGGAGGTACTGTTTTATGAAAATCGGTCTGATCGGTCTGGGTATTATGGGCAAGCCCATGGCAAAGAACATTCTGAAGAAGGGTTACCCCGATCTGCTGGTCAGCGACCTCAACAAGGCTGCTGTGGACGAGGTTGTGGCCTGCGGCGCAAAGGCTGCCACCAATCAGGAGATCGGCGAGCAGTGCGATGTCGTGCTGACCATGCTGCCCAACTCCCCCCATGTCAAGAGCGTCATGCTGACTCCTGAGACCGGTGTTGCAAACTTCATGCACAAGGGTCAGGTCTTTATCGATATGAGCTCCATCAACCCCGTTGCTTCCAAGGAGATCTCCGCCGCTCTGGCCGAGAAGGGCGTTGAGATGCTGGACGCTCCCGTTTCCGGCGGCGAGCCCAAGGCTATCGACGGCACCCTGAGCTTCATGGTCGGCGGCAAGCAGGAAGTCTTTGACGCATACAAGCCTCTGTTGGAGACCATGGGCGCATCGGTCGTCCGCTGCGGCGATGTGGGCGCAGGCAACACCACCAAGCTGGCCAACCAGATCATCGTGGCCTGCAACATTCAGGCTCTGGCCGAGGCTCTGACTCTGGCTCACAAGGCCGGTGTGGACCCTGAGCTGGTGTTCCAAGCCATCAAGGGCGGTCTGGCAGGCTCCACCGTCATGAATGCAAAGGCTCCCATGATGATCGAAGGCAACGACAAGCCCGGCTTCAAGATCGACCTGCACATCAAGGATCTGAACAACGCTCTGGACTGCGCACACTCCGTGGGCGCACCCGTCCCCATGACGGCTGAGGTTCAGGAGATCCTGCAGTGGCTGCACAACCACGGCAAGGGTCAGGCCGACCACAGCGCCATCGCACAGTATTACGAGGCTCTGACCGGCATCCAGATCGGCCGTTGATCCCTCTTTTCTTTTGAATGAATTTCTGCTATGATATTTCTGGGATCGGACCGATCCCGGAAAACGGCAGAGTCGCGGTCGGCGGCCCGGTCTTACGGGCCGCCGATCTTTGTTTTCACAGCATCATGATAAGAAGGAGATGCTTTCATGGCAAAGGTTGCAGTTTTGGTTCCGAATCAGGAGATGAGCACCATTGCAAAATCCCTGACCGGTGAATTTCCCTCCATCTCCCTGATGGCGATCGAATCCATCCAGACCGATCAGGCCGTCCGGCGGGCCGGCGAGCTGGAACAGCAGGGGTGCGATCTGATCGTGGCGCGCGGCGTGCAGGCCCGCGCCATCAAGCGGAGCGTCAAGCTGCCGCTGGTGGAGATCAGCGTGTCCCAGCAGGAGCTGGCCAGTGTGGTACTGGAACTCAAGGAGGAGCTGGGGCTTCCCTGCCCCCGCATCGGGCTGATCGGGCTTTCCAATATGTTCAGCGACACTTCCCAGTTCGACCGGCTGTTCGGCATCGATCTGGACCTGTATATGGTGGAGCAGAACGATGAGCTGGCCGCTGCCGCCGTGCGTGCCTTTTCCGACGGATGCAATGCCGTCATCGGCGGCGATATCGTCTGCGAGAATGCCCGGCGGGAAAAACTGCCCTATAAGTTCATTCCTTCCGGCGTGGAAAGCCTGCGCAACGCCCTGACCGTGGCGGCCCGCGTGGCCTACGCCATCGATTTGGAAAAGCGGAACAGCGCCGAGATCAACGCCCTGCTGAACTACACCTTCAGCGGCATCGTGCAGGTGGACCGGGAAGGAATCATCCGCCGGGTGAACCGGATCAGCTACAACCTGCTGGAACACCCCGCCGACACGCTGCTGGGCCGGCCGATCTCCGAGATCCTGCCCAACCTGAACCAGAACGTGCTGGACAACGCCCTGATCGGGGGGCAGGAGGCTTACGCCTTCGTGCTGGACATCAACCACAAGGCGGTGGTGGTCAACATCGCCCCCATTCTGGTGGACAGCCAGATCGAGGGCGCCGTCCTGACGTTTCAGGAAGGCCAGCGCTTGATCGAAATGGACAGCGAGATGCGCCGGGAGCTGTATCAGCGGGGCTTCGTGGCCCGGTACAGCTTCGAGAATATGATCTGTGAGTCCCCGGAGACCCGCAGCATGCTGGATCTGGCCAAGCGGATCAGCAAATTCTCCGCACCCGTCCTCCTGACCGGCGAGACCGGCAGCGGCAAGAACATCCTTGCCCAGTGCATCCACAACGAAAGCCTTGTGCACAACAACGCCTTCGTGACCATCGACTGCAGCGCATGGCTGCCGGAAACGCTGGACAATATGCTGTTCGGCAACTACACCGTCCGGAAGGACTCCACGGTGGACAGCTACGCCGAAATGGCGCAGGACGGCACCCTTTATCTCAGCCATGTGGAAATGCTGCCGCCGGAGACCCAGTACAAGCTGCTCTGCCTGATCCGGGGCCGCTTCCTCCACAACGGCCCGTCCCGGCCGGTGGCGGCCAACGTCCGGGTCATTGCATCCAGCGCCGTGAACCTGATCTCCCGTGTGGAGAAGGGGGAGTTCCGCAGCGACCTCTACTATGCGCTCAGCGTCCTGAGTCTGGAGGTGCTGCCGCTGCGCCGCCGCCGGGCCGATATCCTCGGCTGGACCGAGCTTTATCTGGACGACTGGCAGGAAAAATACAAGCGCTACGTCCACCTGACGCAGGGAGCCAGAGACTACCTGCTGGACTACGAGTGGCCGGGCAACTTGGACCAGTTGTGCAGCGTCTGTGAGCGTCTGGTCCTCCTGACCCGGAAGCGGAACATCGACGAGGTCTTCCTCCGGCAGCAGTTGGAGCAGGTGACGCCCCGGATGCTGCCGGGCACCGAGCAGATCGTCCTCTACAAGGATCAGAAGGCGGTGGAGATCGCCGCCCTGCTCAAAAAATACCACGGCAACCGGCAGAAGATCGCCGACGAGCTGGGGGTCAGCAAGACCACCCTCTGGCGGTATCTGAAGAAGTTCGACATCAAGCCGGAATACAACTGCTGAACCTGAAAACAACAAAATCCGGGAGGATCCTGTGCGAGAGGACCTCCCGGATTTTGTTGTTTGGAGACAATCTGCCGTTCGTTTCAGAAAAGCGATCGCGGGGAAATGGTTACATGATGTGGGGTGCGCCGCCCAGCGTGTAGGCCGTGGGAGAATCCAGCTTGACGCGGCTCCAGACGATCGGCTCGTGCTTTTCGATGAAGTCGTAGTCCAGATCCATGCCCCAGCCCGGCTTGTCGTTGGGGGTGATGAAACCGTCCTTCACCTTCAGCACATCGGTGACCAGCTCGGCGTCCAGCCCCTCTTCCCGCGGCTCGTTCTCAAGGAAGGTGGTGTTGTAGGTGCACATGCAGAAGTGGACGTTGATGCAGTTTGCCAGCGTGCTGAGAGGGTTGTGGGGGCTGAGCTTGCGGAAACTGGGTTCTGCCATGGCGGCGATCTTCCGCATCCCGGTGAAGCCGCCGCAGAGCAGATGTCCGGCTGCAGCAGATCCACGGCGTGCAGCGCCAGCAGGCGCTCCCACGTATAGGGGTCGAAGATCTGCTCGCCGGTGGCCAGCGGAACGTTCAGGCCCTGCGCCATTTCGGTCCATGCTTCCAGATTGTCCGGGCGGATCGGCTCCTCCACAAAGAAGGGACGGTAGGGTTCGATCAGGTTCGCCACTCGGCGGCCCTCCCGCGGCTCATAGATCTTGCTCTGCATGTCGATGCCGATCTCAAAATCGGGACCAAGGGCGTTCCGCATCCCCTCAAACATCTCCACGAGGCGTGCTTCGGCGGAACCGTTGGGGAAGTAGCCGAGGCCCTTCACGCCGACCTTGCAGGCCTTGTAGCCATACTTCTCGATCTTGGGCTGCAACATTTCCAGCGCGGCCTTGCTGTCCTTGCCCATGGTGTGGCAGTAAACGGGCACGCGGTCCCGCACAGCGCCCACCATCTTGTACACCGGCAGGTTGGCGATCTTTCCGGCAATGTCCCACAGCGCCAGATCGATGGCGCTGGCCGCCGTATAAAGGATGCTGCCGCCGGGAAAGCGAGAGTAGTTCAGGATCCGCTTCTGGATCCGCTCCCGGTCCAGCGGGTCCATGCCGACGACCCACTCGGAGACATACTTGACCATCTCGGCCGTGGCCTTGTCGGCACCGATGCAGAACAGCTCGCCCACGCCGTGGACGCCCTCGTCGGTGTCGATCCGGACAAAGTTGAAATTACGGAACTGGGTGGTATGAACGGAATACGTCGTGACTTCAGTGATCTTCATGTGATGTACCTCTTCTACAGTGTCATACAGGGATTATACCATGGGGAAGCGGAGATTTGCCATAATGATGACGGTGATGCCATACAGGAACCACAGCGGCAGGCAGGCAAGGAAGACGTCCTTGATCTTGTAACCGCCCGCGCCGAAGGCGATGGCGATCGAGGGAGAAGACATGGGGGTCAGCATTGCGCCGGTGGTACCGCAGGAGATGGCAAGGACGACACCGCGGGGCTCCACACCGCGGCTCACACAGGTGATGATGGCCAGCGGGATCAGGACGTTGTAGGTCGCCGTGTTGCTCATGATCTGGGTCAGGGTCGCGCCGACGACATAGAAGGCGATCATGATGGCCAGCGGCGAGGGGTTGCCGCCCAGTGCCTTGACGATGAACTCTGCCACCAGATCGGCTGCACCGGTCTGCTGCATCGCAGTCGCCAAGCAGAGCAGGCCCGCCAGCATCAGGATGGTTTCAAAGTTGACATACTGTTTGGCTTCCTTCATGTTGATGCAGCCAAGCGCACCGAGGATCAGGTCCGCGATGATGGGAATGATGTACATAGGGAAGGGCAGATAGCTGTTGAAGCAGATGGCGATCATGGTCAGGATGAAGACGATGTAGATGACCTTTTCCGTCTTGGGGTCGATCTTCTTCGCCTTACCGGCGCGGCTCTCGTCGATCTTGGCCGCGTCGATCTTGATGACGGGGAAGTGCTTCCAGCCGATAAAAGCCATGTACAGGAACGCCACCAGAGCGGGAACGAAGACCACGGCGGACTTATCGAACATGGTAAAGCGCTGCTCGGCACCGTTGGCCTCCATCAGGGCGTTGGCCGTGACGAAGTAGGTCAGGCCGGCGCCGACCGGCAGCATCGCCTGAGAAGCGTGGGAGCAGACAGCGCCGGGGTACAGAAGCTGGGAAGGCTGCACGGGGGAGTTCTCGTCCAAGGCTGCGGTCAGGGGCAGCAGCATGGCGATGACGCCCAAGGGGCTGACGAGCTGGGTCAGCAGGATGGAACCCAGCAGGTACAGGAAGACGATGGAACGGCCGCTGGTGCCCTTGCTCATGATCCAGTTGCGGACATGATCGACCAAGGTGGTCTTGCCCAGCGCACCGGCCAGAATGAACATGGCACCGACCATGACAACGTTGGTGCTGGCGAAGTTGGCGTATGCGTCCTTGAAGCTCAGCACACCGGTGGCGCACAGGAACGTGGCACAGAACATGCCGATCCAGCCGAAATTGAACTTGCCGCTCAGGAACATGATCACGACCACAAGCAATGTGACAAGGGTCAGGATCAGATGGATACTCATAACAGATTCACTCCTTTGACATTCATCGGTTTTGGTTATTCTTCTCCGGAGTTTGATTGGGATTTTCGACTCATTTTTGCATGCAACTGTTGGTAACATTAGTATATTTTATCTTCCGACTCTTTTCAATCCGGAAAAAGCGATGTATACTATAAGCAGAAATTATAACAGGAGGAATGCAGCCTTGAACCTCACATCACAGCAGTATATCATCGCGCTGGCGCAGGAGGGTTCCTTTACCGGGGCGGCCCGGCGGCTGGGGGTGTCGCAGCCGGGGCTTTGCGGCTGGCTGGACAATCTGGAAGAGCAGTTGGGCACCCGGCTGGTCCTCCGCAGCCGCAAAGGCATCACCCTGACCCCCGCAGGGCAGATCTATCTGAACGGCTCCCGCCGGATGCTGTCGGTACAGCAGCGCACGGCAGCGGCGCTGGCGAATCTGGGCGGCGGCGAGGTGCCCTGCCTACGGGTGGCGGGAACGCCCGGCGGCGGCGCGCAGATCTTTGCCCGGATCTTCGGGGCCTTCACCGGCCGGTTCCCGGCGGTGCAGCTTCAGTTCGTGGAGAGCTACAATCAGGAGGCGCTCCGTCTCGTGCAGGAAGGCAACGTGGATTTTGCCCTTTGCAGCCTGCCGGATCCGGACGCCTGCCCGGCAGAGCACATCGTCAAGCGAAGCTCGGAGCTGATCGTCGTGCTGCCGGACCAGTACCCGCTGGGGTACGACGCCTCCGCCCTGACGGCGGGAGCCGAGCTGCCCGGCCTGCCGCTGCGGCGGCTGGACGACCTGCCCTTTATGATGCCGAGCGAGAGATGTCCTATTACCCGGTGCTGCAACAACTGTTCCAGCACGCGGGCGTCCACCCGAGGTGATCTTCCAAAGCTCCAACACCAACATCCTGTACCAGATGGTCTGCAACGGATACGGTGCCGCTATCGTCCCGCGGAGATGCTTTTCGCCGCGGGATCCGGTGTCCCCCTTCTCGCTGCGGCCGAGGCTCTATAATTACGCCTGCCTTGTCTTCCGCAGCGGAGCGGAAAAGACCGCCGCGTGGAATTATCTTCTGGAATTGCTTTCGATCTGAGAAAAGGGAGAAATCATGGACGTTCACGCATTGGAATATCTGCTGCTCATCGCCGAGACGGGCAGCCTGTCGGAAGCGGCCGAAAAGGCCCATCTGAGCCAGCCGGCCATGACGCAGTGTCTGGCCAAGCTGGAACGGGAAGCCGGGTGGCCGCTCTTCAACCGGGTAAACCGGAAGCTGGTGCCCACACGGGCCGGGCAGATCTACCTCAAGGGTGCCCGCGAGATGGTGCAGATCAAGGAGGAGACCTATCAGAGCATCGAGCAGCTCCGGCGGCAGCAGGGACAGCTCCGGGTCACCGGGTCGGCGGATATCTGCCACCTGTTGGAGGAAAAACTGCTGCCGAAGCTGTATCTGCAGTTCCCGCAGCTGAAGGTGGAGCGGATGGTCACAACGACCCACACGGCCAAGCAGTATCTGACCAACGGGCTGGCCGACCTCTCCTTCCTCTGTGCCGTCAAGCCCAGCAGCCTGTTGGAATACATTCCCCTGCTCCACGACACCCTCTGCCTTGCCGTTCCGGAGAGTATGATCAGCGCGGAGATCCGTGCCGGAGGTCTGGCGGCCTGCGGCTGTCTGCCCTTTGTCCTGCCGGACGAGCAGCAGTTCGGGCGGGAACTGGTGGACCGCCTGTTCTGGCGGGAGCACCTGTACCCCATTTCCCTATACACCGCCGCCGGTTGGAAGGACCTTGTCCGGCTGGCAGACGAGGGCTACGGCGCAGCGATCCTGCCCGAACGGAGCGCCGCCCGGCTGGAACATTGCGAAGTCCTCCCGCTGGAAAATGCCCCTTCGTTCGATTTTGTCTGCGCGGTTCCGCGCTATGCTGAGCCTTCCCCCGCCTGCATGGCCCTGATCGAGCTGGCCCGGAAGCACTTTGCAACCCATGGATGAAACAATGATTTCACTTTCTGAAAGCAGTGCCAGAATGCCGATTCCGGCCTGTGTTTTTGTAGCAATTCGTCAATTGTAAAAAAAGCGCACCTGCGGTATCTTATTGTCAGAGGTCGACGAAAAACGGTCCTGCCACAAAAATTTCATCGTATTGACCCATTTCTCCTTATATTTCATCAAACCTAGCTATTTTCTCTCACCAGACAATCCTCTAAAACCAGAACGCGACAGACACGGCTGCCGGGGGCGTTCTGGTTCTTTTGTGCTGCTTCAGCGGACGAGGCAGGGCTTCTTGTGGTCGTATTTCCAGCCGGGGATCAGGTACTGCATGGCCTTTGCGTCATCCCGGTCATGGGAGGGCAGCTTCCGATACAGTGCGTTGGCGGCCATAACGCGGTCCATGTTCAGGTGGACGCCCAGACCGGGAGCATCCGGCACCTGAAGACGTCCGTTCCGGATCTGCGGCGTGTCGTCCAGCAGGTTCTGGCCGTCCTGCCAGATCCAGTGGGTGTCCAGCGGGGCGGGGGTGCCCACGGCGGCGGCCCCCACCTGCGCAAAGGCAGCCAGCGTGATATCGAAGTGGTTGTTGGAATGCACGCCCCACGTCAGCCCCCAGCTATCCAACAGCTGGCTCATCCGGATGGTGCCGTCAAAGCCCCAGAAATGCGGGTCGGCAAGGATGATATCGCAGGCGTTCAGGCTGACGGTGTGGTAGAACTGCCGCCAGTCGGTCGCGATCATGTTGGTGGCAACTTGGAACTGGGTGGCATTCTTGAATTCCCGCATGATCTCACGGCCGGAGAACCCGGCCTCCGGGCCGCAGGGATCCTCCACATAGGTGATGACGTCGTGCATCCCTTTGCACAGCTCCACCGCCTCGGCAAGGCTCCACGCCCCGTTGGGGTCGATGTTGATCCGTGCATCGGGGAACGCCTTTTTCAGCGCCCGGAGCGCGTCCATCTCCTCCTGCCCGGTCAGGACGCCGCCCTTGAGCTTGAAATTGCGGAAGCCGTATTTTTCCTGCACGGCCTGTGCTTCCTCCACGATCCGCTCCGGAGTCAGGATCTCCTCCCGCCGCAGGCGGAACCACGGGTCCGGGTTGCCGGATTCGTCCAGATACTGCATCTCCCCGGCGGGGGTCTTTGCCTTGTCGGAGACGTAGAAGAGGTAGCCCAGCATCTCCACCTCCCTGCGCTGCTGCCCCTCACCCAGAAGCTGGCACATGGGGACGCCCAGATACTGGCCCATCAGGTCCAGCATGGCGCACTCGATGGCCCATTCGCTCTTGACCACGAACTTCAGCTTGGAGATGTCCAGCGTCTGGATGCCCTCGCCGTCGTCGGTCGGCTCGTGCCGGGCCAGTTTGTGGATCTTCTGCAAGATCTGCCGGTAGGCGGCAATGGGCTGCCCCTCCACCAGCGGGCGGACAAAGTTCAGGCAGTCGCAGGTATAGTCGCCGCCATGGATCTCGCCGATGCCGGTGTGGTTCAGACTGTCGGTCAGAATCACGAGGTTGCGGGTAAAACAGGGCGCGTGCGCGCCCGACAGGGTCATCAGCATGCTGTCGTAACCGGCCACGGGGATGACCTGCATCTTGGTAATGACGGGATGTTCCATTTCAGGGCCTCCTTAAAAAACAGAGTCGGCACCCTGCGGTGCCGGCTCCTGCATCAGAACGGTTCTTTTTGCAGCTCAGCGCACCAGACAGGGACGCTTGTTGTCAAACTTCCAGCCGGGGATCAGATACTGCATGCCGATGGCGTCGTTGCGGGCACCAAGGCAGTTTTCTACGTACAGCTTGTTGGCCTTGAGAATCTGCTCGCGGTCGATCTCGATGCCGAGGCCGGGAGCCTTGGGCAGGTCGATGCAGCCGTCCACGATCTGCATGGGCTGTTTGGTCAGGCGCTCGCGGCCCTCCTGCCAGATCCAGTGGGTATCGATGCCGTTCATCTTGCCGGGCACGGCGGCAGCGCACTGCACGACCATGGCCAGAGAGATGTCGAAGTGGTTGTTGGAGTGGCAGCCCCACATCAGGCCGAAATCATTGCACATCTGGCCGACCCGGACCGAGCCGTTCATGGTCCAGAAATGGGGGTCTGCCAGAGGGATATCCACGCTGCGCAGGGAGATGCAGTGGCACATCTGCCGCCAGTCGGTATCGATCATGTTGGTGGCAGTGGGCATGCCGCTATCCCGCTTGAACTCGGCCATGGTCTCGCGGCCGGAGAAGCCGTTCTCGGCACCGCAGGGATCCTCGCAGTAAGCCAGCACTTTCTTCAGCTCCGGTGCCAGCTCCAGCGACTTTTCAAGGCTCCAGCAGCCGTTCGGGTCCAGATCGATCCGGGCATCGGGGAAGGCGGCCTTCAGGGCCTGCACCGCCTTCAGCTCCTCTTCCGGCTCCAGAACGCCGCCCTTGAGCTTGAAGTCCTCGAAGCCGTACTTCTCGTGGGTCGCCTTTGCCTGCGCCACGATGGCCTCCGGGGTCAGTGCCTCGTTGTGGCGGATGCGGTACCACTCGCAGTCGGAGTCCGACTCATCGGTATAGGGCAGGTCGGTCTTTTTCTGATCGCCCACATAGAACAGGTAAGACAGGAACCGCACCCGCTCCCGCTGGATGCCGTCGCCCAGCAGAGCGGCGGCGGGGACGTCCAAGAATTTGCCCATCAGGTCCAGCAGCGGAGCCTCGACGGCAGTGACCACATGGACGCCGGTGCGCAGGTCAAAGGTCTGCAGGCCGCGGACATCGTCCTTGATGTTGGCGTTCAGCCATGCGCGGACTTTGTTCAGGGTCTGCTTGTAATCCACGATGCGGGTGCCGACCACCAGATCCTTCACGGATTCCAGTGCCGCCGTGATCTTCTGGCCGCCGGGCACTTCGCCCACGCCCTCAACGCCGTTGGAATCGGTCAGGATGACAATGTTGCGGGTGAAGTACGGTGCGTGCGCACCGGACAGGTTCAGCTCCATGCAGTCGGTACCGGCTACGGGGAAAATTTCCATTTTTTCTACGATCGGGGACATAAAGGTTTCCTCCTGTGAGTTTGAATTTTATAAGATCAGGTAATGGGTGCGGGGTTGAAGATGCACATGTCGTTGTGGAAGCCGTACTGATCGCTGTACGGCTGTTTCGTTCCGCTGGCCACATCCAAGATGAAGTTGTAGATCTCGGTGCCGACCTCGGCGATGGTCTTTTCCCCGGTGGCGACCTCGCCTGCGGAGATGTCGATCAGGTCGAACCAGTGCTCCTTCATCTCGTTCCGGCTGCACACCTTGATGACGGGGGAGACGTCCAGCCCGTAGGGGGTGCCGCGGCCGGTCATGAAGACCTGCAGGCCGATGCCGGAGGCGACCTGAGACGGGCCGCAGACGATATCGGGAAGCCGGGGGTGGCGGCATAGATCAGGCCGTGCTTGGTGGGCTTTTCGGCCGGGCTGAGCACTTCGACGATGGGGCTGGTGCCGCTCTTGGCGATGGAACCCATGGCCTTTTCCACAATGTTGGCCAGACCGCCCGCCTTATTGCCGGGGGTGGGGTTGGCGTCGCGGCCGACACCGCCTGCGGCGAGGTAATCGTCGTACCACTTCATCTCCTCGGCCAGACGGTCGCGGACGTGGGCATCCACACAGCGGGCGGCCAGAAGCTGCACGCCGTCCCGGACTTCGGTGACCTCGCTGAACATCACGGTGCCGCCGCAGCGGACGATCATATCGGCGGCGTAACCGGCGCTGGGATTGGCGGTGATGCCGCTGAAGGCATCGCTGCCGCCGCACTGCATCCCGATCAGCAATTCGCTGACGGGCAGCTCTTCCCGGCGGCGCTGTTCCAGTTTCTGCAGCTTTTTGTCGGCCATATCGAGGATGGCCTGCATCATGGCATCGTGTCCGGCGTAATCCTGCAGGGTCAGGACGTTTTCGGGGGTGATGTCCTCCGGAGGCAGGACACGGTCATAGGTCAGCTTTTCGCAGCCCAGACCCACGACCATGATCTCGCCGCCGAAATTGGGGTGGCGGATCAGGTTGGTGACGGCCCGGATGGGCACTTTGGCCTCCGGCGCGTTGATGGCCACACCGCAGCCGTAAGGGTGGGTGACGGCGACCACACCGTCCACATGGGGATACTTGGGCAGCAGCTCCTTCCGGATCCGCTCCACGGCCACCTTCAGGACACCGGCAGCGCACTGGACGGTGGTCACGATGCCCAGCAGGTTGCGGGTCCCGGCGGGGCCGACCTTGTTGCGGTAGCCCATCCATGTGGTGCGCTCCGGCATCGGCAGCGCTTCCATGGGTTTCAGGTTGGTGCCGTAGGGCAGGTTGTCCAGCTTGGGGCTTTCGGGCAGATCGAGCATGAACTCGTTGATCCAGCTTCCGGTCGGAATCTCCTTTTTGGCGTAGCCCAGCACGACACCGTAGCGGATGATCTCGCCGCCTTTGGGGATATCGGTCAGCGCGATCTTGTGCGCCTGCGGGATCGGCTCCCGGGTTTTCAGGCCGGGCAGGAACTCCGCCCCGGCGGGCAGGTCGTGGATGGCCACGGCCACATTATCGTTTTCGTTAATCTTTACAATGATCCGTTCGGGCATGGTCTGTTTTTTCTCCTTTGATACATGGTCTTTTCAGCACCAAAAGCGCAAGCCGCTTTACCGACTTGCGCCTTGGTGATACGGAGCCGGTTATTGTCCGGAAGTACCGTAGATTTCGGGATAGAATTTCTTGACGGCTTCAGCGCGGTTGATCAGGACATCGGCCCATGCGTAATCGGCCACGAAGACGGTGTAATCGTCCGGGTCCTTGGGGATGTTGGGCAGGATGTTGTTCTGGTTCAGGTGGCTTGCCAGTGCGATATCCACCGGCATCTTGGCCAGCTCATAGCAATCCTTGATGAAGCGGTGGGGCAGCTCCGGGTCCGTGCCGGTCTTGATGACGCCTTCCTTGCTCATCTGTCCGACACCGAGGCCGCCGTGCAGGGCGCAGCGGTAGGTCTTGCCGGTCTTCTCGTCGGTATCCTCAAAGAAGAAGCTGGTCACGCCCGGCGTATGGCCGGGGCACAGGCGGAAGGTGATGGTGAAGCGGCCCATGGTCAGGGGGTGCTCCATATCGTAGAAATTCGTGACCGTGTAGGGGGTGACATACGCAGGGAAGGTGTCCTCCGCGTGCTTCTGATGCTCGGCCTCATCCTCCTTGGACAGCCAGATCTCGGCACCGGTCATCTCGTGCAGGACCCGTGCGCAGCAGGAGTGATCCCCGTGCCAGTGGGTCAGGAAGATCTTCTTGATGTCCTTGGGGTCGTGGCCGGAACGCCAGATGCGGTCGATCAGCAGGTACAGCGTCTCCGGGCACAGGCCGGTATCGATCAGGATCAGGCCCTCGCCGGTATCCAGCAGGAAGGACGCGACGTTGTCCTGCCCGCCCACGTTCCAGACGTGGGGTGCATTGCGGTAGACCGGGATGGCATGCTCCCAATGGGTGGCCAGTGCTCCTTGCTCATGCCCAGACGCCCTTCGGTCGAGGCGTAATGAAATTTCTTTTCCATGGTTTGCGCTCCCTCTTTCCGGTTACTTGTTGCCGTACACTTCGGGGTAGAACTCCTTGGTGGCATCGGCGCGGTTGATCAGGACATCGGCCCATGCGTAATCGGCCACGAAGACGGTGTAATCGTCCGGGTCCTTGGGGATGTTGGGCAGGATGTTGGCCTGATTCAGATGGCTGGACAGCGCAATGTCCACGGGCATCTTGGCCAGCTCGTAGCAGTCCTTGATGAAGCGGTGTGCCATCTCGACGGGGTAGCCCAGCTCCTGCAGGTTCTGCGGGCGCATCATGGGGTTGACGCCCAGACCGCCGTGCAACGCGCAGCGGTAGGTCTTGCCGGTCTTCTCGTCGGTATCCTCGAAGAAGAAGCTGGTCACGCCCGGCGTGTGGCCGGGGCACAGCTTGGTGCGGATGATCATATTGCCCATGACGATGGGCTTGTCGTCGTCATAGAAATTGGTGACGGTGTAATCGGGGATCTCCATCGGCGGGATGTGCTTCTGGAACTCCTCATCGTGCAGGGAGCGCTGATGCTCGACCTCGTCCTCCTTGGACAGCCAGATCTCGGCACCGGTCATCTCGTGCAGGTAGCGTGCGCAGCTGGAATGATCGCCGTGCCAGTGGGTCAGGAAGATCTTCTTGATGTCCTTGGGGTCATGGCCGGAACGCCAGATGCGGTCGATCAGCAGATACAGCGTCTCCGGGCACAGACCGGTATCGATCAGGATCAGGCCGGCACCGGTGTCGATCAGGAAGGATGCGACGTTGTCCTGACCACCTACGTTCCAGACGTGGGGTGCATTGCGGTAAACCGGGATGGCGTGCTCCCAGTGAGTCGCCATTGCCTCTTTGCTCATGCCGAGGCGTCCGGCCGTCGAAGCATAGAAGAATTTCTTTTCCATAAAACGAACCTCCCTAGAACAACTATATCACATCACCCGTAGATCGGGAAGAAGAAGTTGGCCGAAAGCGAAATGGTCACGATCGCGATCAGAATGTACGGAACGGTGAACTTTGCCACCTGAGACACCTTGTAGTTGCCTGCTGCGTAGATCAGAGCGGTCTCGGCTGCACCGGAGGGGAAGCCCAGAGAGATGACGTTTGCGATGGCAACGATCAGCATGATGCCGCGGGGATCCCAGCCGCCTGCCAGACAAACCGTAGCACCGACGGTGTACAGGATGTTGGACGTTGCGGAGTTGGACATCAGGGTGGTCATGATGATGCAGACGGTGCTGAACAGGAACATGACAGCCAGAGAAGAAGGATGGCCGCCCAGAACGCCGAGGATCGCGTTGCCAATCAGGTCGCCTGCGCCAGACTTGGTCATGGCAGTTGCCACGCCCAGAACGCCGGCCATCAGGAAGATCATGTCCGCAGTCAGAGCCTTGGTCACTTCGGGAACGCTCAGAGCCTTGCCGTAGATCAGGACCAGAACGCCCAGAGCGGGAGCAACATACATCAGCTTGCCGGTCCACTTGTTCAGGACGAGGACAGCCATGACAGCGATGAAGACGACGTAAACCAGAGTTTCCTGTGCCTTGGGAAGGGTCTTGGTCTCCTTGACCTCTTTTGCCTCTGCTGCGTTGACGGTGCCGCGCTTGGGCAGGAGCTTCCATGCGACCAAGCAGTAAATGGTCAGGCAGACAACGGGCAGGATGGAGACCTTGAACTTGTCGAACATGCCGAGCCAGTAGCCTTCATCGGTGATGATGGTGCCGTAGATGGCGTTGATGGTCGCAAAGCTGGTGGCACCCATGCCGATGGGCAAGAAGCCCTTCCATGCACAGCTGATGCCCAGCATCGGCATGAGCAGACGGGTGGGGGTGACTTCGCCGTCGTTGCTCAGGGATGCGAGGAAGACGATCATGATGGAGAAGGTTGCGGTTGCGGGGATGAACTGGACGAATGCGATGACGATCAGATAGAAGAACAGGATCAGGACGATGCCCTTTTTGCCGCTCAGGCTGTTGACCTTATTACGGATATAGGGAACGATGCTGGTCTTGGTGATGGCAGAACTCAGCGCCATCATGGGAGCGACCAGAATGATACTGTTGTTGGTGAAGCCGCCGAACGCTTCCGAGGGGGAGAGGATACCGAACGCTGCCAGCAGTGCGCAGCAGGTCATTGTGGTAACGCCCATGGGGAACTTCTGCCACACGAACATTACGATCATGAAGCGAGGATCGCCAACGTGATAATCAACTGGGATGTCATAAGTGAATTGCCTCCTTTTGTTTTTCACGATCAAGGGCCGGAGTGTAAGCACTCTTGCCGGACGGGGCGCCACCTCCGGCAACTCGCACAGAGCTGAACCTTACACTCACAGCAGCCTTTTTGCTCATTCTAGCCAAAAGTTTCGCATACAGCAATTCGCTTTTCGACCGATTTGACTCTCAATTTTTGACGGACGCCACAAAATTGCAAAATGTGAATTTTGTGGTTCATTTTTCGATTCATTTCGTTTCAATTTTATGGAATACAAGTGGCACGGGGGAAAATTCGGGCTTGCACCGGGGGGATCCACCCTCTCAAACCTGCCTCCTTTGTAAAAGCTTCGGAATCTTTTTGTAAAACCTCCGGGAGCTTCCGGTTTCAGCTCCTCCGCCTATATGAAATTTTTTGAAACGCAGAAGTTCACATTCTGCGCCGAATCGTTCAGAAAACCGAACGTTTGTGGGATGCGGATAAATTTTTGTTAAGTTTTTAGCAGATTTCCCGATTGTCGAAGAAGGGGAAAAGTTGTAGCATAGCGATATGGAAATGGCATGTGTGCACACAGAAAACATTTTCGGAGACAGCTCTGGCCGGTCAGTGCGGAACACGGACAGGGTAAATGAAGGTAAAAGAGGTAAGTAAAAGAAAAGGAGCCGTTTCGTATGGAACTTTATATTGTGCTTGCGATCATGGCGTTCATGATCGTCGGCTTCCTCCTGAACAAGTGGCCATTCGGTCTGACCACCATGACCTGCTGCGTCCTGCTGGCCCTGACCGGGGTATTCACCATCCCGGAAGCCTTTGCAGGCTTCTGCAACAAGACCCTGATCCTGCTGGTCGGTATGTTCGGCATGGTCTCTGCATTCCAGAAGACCAGCGTCGTGGATAAGATTCAGGCTCAGATGCTCCGCCTGAAGGGCAAGAGCGGCATGGCGCTGGTCATCGGCCTGTACGTCGTGGTCATCGGTCTGGCCTGCTTCATGCCCACCACCGCCAACATGGTCGTCATGCTGATGTTCCTTGTCGGTCTGGGCGATTCCGGCGAAGTCACCCCCACCCGTATGACCATCCCTCTGCTGGCCATGATCGCCATCTGGGGTTCCAAGCTGCCCATCGGCATGGGCGCTGCCAGCCACCTGAACCTGAATACCCGTTACGAAGGCATGCTGCCCGAAGGATCTGAGGGCATGCTGCTGGACCTGATGACCCGCTTCAAGGTCATGATCCTGCCCTGCATCATCCTGACGGTCTACTGCCTCTTCGCTTGGAAGTGGCTGCCCAACAAGAAGTTCGACTCCTCCAAGCTGGAAGGCAAGGGCGGCAAGAAGAAGGAAAAGACCCCGCTGCCCAAATGGCAGGAGAACCTGATCCTCGGCCTGTTCCTCGTTGTCATGATCTCCCTGTTCTTCAGCAAGCAGCTGGGTGATTATATGTACCTGATCCCCGTCACCTGCCTGCTCATCATCACCTTCTCCGGCTGCATGTCCGTGAAGGAGACCATCAACGCCATCACCATCGACGCCGTCTGGATGATCGCTGGTGTTCTGGTCATTGCCGACGCTCTGGGCAAATCCGGTGCCGGTGACGTCATCGGCAACACCATCCTGAAGATTCTGGGCGGCAACCCCAGCGGCCTGTTCGTCATGTTCGTGTTCGCAGTCGTCACGGTCGTGATGACCACCTTCATGTCCAACTCCGCGACCTCCAATGTCCTGATCCCCGTGGCAGCTTCCGTTGCCATTGCAGCCGGTTGGGATCCCCGCGGTCTGGTGCTGATCGTTTCCTTCTGCTCCGGCATCGCCATCGCATTCCCCTCCGGCTCGCCTGCCTGCGGCATCGCCTATGCCTCGACCGGCTATAAGCTCAGCGAGACCTTCAAGTTCACGCTGCCCTTCATCGTGCTGGCCGTCATCAGTATCGTGCTCAGTGCAAACTTCTTCTGCCCCATTTACGGCTGATCAAACGAACCGCCCGGCGGCTTTTCTGAAAAAGAACCGAACGAAAAGAGGTCGATTTTATGTCTTTGCGTCCCCAGATCCCCGTCCGCACCAGCGAGAGCGATGCCACGCTCTCCTTCATCCGTCAGATGGGCGTGGAAAACGTCAGCCTGATGCTCAAGCCCGATGAGATCAACCGGGAAGTCCTGCAGCAGCAAAAGGAAAAGCTGGCCCGCTTCGGCATGACCATTTCGGATGCGGCCTGCAATGAGCTGCAGAAAAATAAGAGCATCCACCTCAACCTGCCCGACCGCGATTTCCAGATCGAGCGGTTCAATAACATGCTCCGGGTGCTGGGCGAGGAGAAGATCCCCTTCACCTCCATTGCATGGCAGCCCAACGGCATCCTGCGCACCGACCACCGGGTCGGCCAGCACACACGCGGCGGCAACAGCGCGTTCTGCGACCAAGCCGAGATCCTTGCCCGCCCCAACGCCGAAAGCCGAGCCTACACGGAGGAGGAGATCTGGGAAAACTTCGCCTACTTCATGGAAAAGGTCGTCCCCGTGGCCGAGGAGACCGGTGTCCGGATGGCGCTGCACCCCAACGACCCGCCGCTGGCCTGCATGGCAGGCATCCCCAGCCTGATCTATAATATGGAGTGCTACCGCAAGGCCTTCAAGGCAGCAGGCGGCAGCAAGGCGCTGGGCATCAAGCTCTGCGTGGGCTGCTGGCTGGAAGGCGGCAGCGACTTCGGCGACCTGATGTCGGACATCAAGGAGCTGTGCGACGACGACCGGATCCTCTGTGTCCACTTCCGCAATGTGGACAGCCCCCTGCCGGTGTTTGAGGAAGTGCTGGCCGAGGACGCTACGCCGATATGTACGCCATCATGAAGCAGTTGGTGGCCTGTGACTGCAACGCCGTTATCTCCATCGACCACGGTTTCAAACCCATTGAGGGCTTTGGCGGGATGCCCGGTTCCTTCTGCTACCCCACCGGTTTCATGAAGGGTCTGATCTATGCCGCCGAAAAAGAGCTTGGCAAGCGCTGAGCTGCGTAAAATCAGTGAAAAAAGGTCGGCAGCTTTCCGGAGCTGCTGTCCTTTTTCATCCATTTAGTTCGATACAAAACAGCTTTGGGAAACGTGAAGGAGGAATCGCAGGTGGCCGCGCAGAAACAAAAGTTCAAGCTGGTGACCGACAAAAAATTCTATAAACGGGTGCTCAGCATCATGCTGCCGGTGGCGCTGCAGCAAGCCATCAATATGGGCGTCAACATGCTGGACACCATCATGCTGGGGCAGTTCGGCGAAGTGCAGATCTCGGCATCCAGTCTGGCAAACCAGTATTACAATTTCTTTACCATCTTCTGCATGGGCATCATCGGCGGCAGCAGCGTGCTTGCCGCGCAGTACTGGGGTGCCCGTGAGGTGGAGAAGGTACGTCAGACCTTCAATATGGCACTGCGGATGGCGCTTGCGCTGGCCTCCGTCTTTGCCGTTCTGACATGGTGCTTCCCCGCCCAGATCATGGGCATCTATACCTCAGAGGCTCATGTCGTGGAACAGGGCGTGCGGTACCTGCGGATCACGACCTTTGTCTTTATCATCCACGGCACCAGCCTTGTGGCTGCCCAGTTGATGCGCTCGGTCGGGCAGGCGCAGCTTGGCCTGATCGTCAGTTGTGTGTCCTTCGTGGTCAACCTGATCGCCAACTATGCCTTCATCTTCGGCAAATTCGGTGCTCCCCGGATGGAGATCGCCGGTGCCGCACTGGGCACCCTGCTGGCCCGCACGTCGGAGTTCCTCGTCACCTTCGGTACATCCTCTTCAAGGACAAGGAGCTGGGTCTGCGGATCAAACACCTGCTGCACATGCCCGGCGAGGAGTTCTTCTCCAACTATCTCCGCCTCGGCCTGCCGGTGCTGGTCAGTGACGGCCTGCTGGGTCTGGGCGGCAACATCGTCAGCATCATCCTCGGCCACATGGGTGCCGCGGTGGTGGCCGCAAACGCCATCTGTCAGGTCATCGACCGCCTGTTCACCGTGGTGATCCAAGGCATCTCCAACGCGTCCAGCATCGTTACCGGCCATACGCTGGGCGAAGGCTCCCGCGAGAAGGCCATGCAGCAGGGGTATACGTTCTATGTACTGAGCATCTTCTTCGGCCTGATCGCCGCCGTGATGGTGCTGGCCTGCGGCCCGCTGACCATCGCTATGTACACCCTGAACGACGAGACCATCCTCATGACCGAAGAGATGATGGGTGCCTACGCGGTGATCGTCTTCTTCCAGTGCATCCAGTCCGTCATGACCAAAGGCGTCCTGCGCGGCGGCGGCGATACCAAGTTCCTGATGAGGCCGACATCCTGTTCATGTGGCTGGTGTCCATCCCGCTGGGCGGCGTGGGCGGCCTGCTGCTGGGCTGGCCTGCTTGGCTGACCATCCTCGCCCTGCGCGTGGATTATGTGATCAAGTCGGTGTGGTGCATCAGCCGCCTCAAGAGCGGAAAGTGGATCCACACCGCCGACGGCATCGCGGAAGAAGAGCCGGAAAAAGTGACCGGCTGAGCCGGAATGCCACGGCCCGCTTTCTCCTTTGCCTGAGTCGGATGTCAAAAGCCGCCCCCCTGCGCCGGAATGATATGCTACCCCCAGAGTATTCAGAGTTTTGTTTTTTACTCTGTCTACTCTAGGGG
>ENA-OQCO01000517-OQCO01000517.1-human-gut-metagenome-genome-assembly--contig:-NODE-517-length-20774-cov-1.552380_pt1 | contig 20774 bp, 22 predicted proteins | sample MGYA00242500_ERZ504582 | MGnify/ENA primary metagenome ERZ504582 (study PRJEB26092, sample SAMD00036346) | human gut metagenome | host: Homo sapiens | study: EMG produced TPA metagenomics assembly of...
CCAAAAGCAGATGCATAACAGTTAAACAAGCTCGCTTAATATTTCCGGAGTGCTCAGTCGACTGTAAACGATATAGTCAATAATAAGGCAAAAAACATCGGAGTCGTAACTATAAAGAAGCTTTGCGACGGCCTTGAAATAACAATAACCGAATTTTTTGACACAGATTATTTCAGAGAGCTTGAACAGGAAATATTCTGACTTTTCAAAAATGCCGTATTACACAAAAAACAATGAATTTATTCGTCATTTTGCACAAATAAAATAATTGTCAAAATGCCCAGTAATTTAATTTACGAATAATCTAATTTGTATAAAATCTCTTGTAAAATCCTTAAAAACGTCCATTTTACTGCAAAATTTGTAATTTATAAAAGAAATACCTAATCAGAACTCAAAAAAATCTACACATAATCAATTGACTTTAAAATCCGGCTGTGTTATAAATATATTATAATAAACTTTATGAAAATTACATCAGATATTAATATTTCTTTTGAATTTTACAGGAGGATAAATCATGACTTATGAGGAAATAGTTGCGAAAGCCAAAAAAGAATTCGGATCAGCCGACGTCAGCAATTATGAAGGTCATCTTGCCCTGCAAATAAATGTAACGGGTGAAGGCGAAGGTATTTTTTATGCTGAAATCAACGAAGGCAGGCTTTTTATAGAGCCTTATGACTATAAGGACAACGACGCTGTTCTTACAGCCGACGGCAATGATATAATAAGCATATTCAGCGGTCTTCTTGATCCGGTTGAGGCTTTTGAAAGCGGCCGTCTTACTGTAACCGGCGATCTCAGCAAGGCTCTTTCTATTCAGCCTGTTATTGAAAGCAATAAGAAGCCGGTTAAGAAAACCGCTAAAAGAACAGCTTCAAAAGCAAGCGAAAAGACATCCTCAAAAACGGTTAAAACTTCCGCTAAGACAGCAAAGTCCGCCTCAACAAAAAAAGCGGCGGCAAAAGATCCGGCTATAATCGGTCTCGCCGAGCCTAAAAAATCTGCGGCTCCTAAGACCGCTACAAAAAGAGCCTCTTCTAAGACTGCTGTCAAGGAATCAACCAAGCCCGTTAAACCCGCGGCTAAAACAACCGCTAAAAAAGGCTGAACATGATATATTTTAAAAAGTGTGATTATTCTGCCGGAGATGACAGAATTTCACACAAAAATATACTTCATGAAGAAGCCCATAGATTACTTGACAGAGCCCTTCAAAAAAAAGGAGTCCGAGCCGAAAATAAGGAATTGATTTACAATAAATACGGCAAGCCTATGCTCAAGGGTAACGATACGATACATTTTAATATCAGCCATTGCAGACGTCTTGCCGTTTGTGCGTTGACAGAAAATGCTATAGGAGTGGACGCGGAAAATATCCGTGAATATCCGAAGAGGGTTTTAAACCGTTGTTTTACGGCAAATGAAATCAGCTTTGTTAGGGAAAACGAGTTTCCCGACCGCGCTTTTTTTCAGATATGGACTTTAAAGGAAGCTACGCTAAGGCAATCGGCACAGGAATTACTTTTCCGCTGAAGGAAGCGGAATTTATAATTGGTAACAATTTTATTGCTGCAAATACGGAACGCAAATTTGCATTTTCTCAGATAATAATAGATAATGAATTTGTATGTTCCGTATGCTGCGACGATATTTTAAATAATAAAGTTCTCTTCAGGTCGTATGAGGAATTCATTCCCCTTGACATATTACAATGACATTATCATTGGTCTTTTAAAGGCCTTTAATAACGGCTGTAGGCCGTTGTGATCCCCCTCTCTATTAGCACCGTTTTTACACGGTGCTTTTTTTTTGCCTTTTTATTGACAAATTCCGGTTTTTAATTCATAATATAAAAGATAATTGAAACCAGATAAAAAGAAAGGAATTAAAAGAATGATAAAAGCGGCAGCGATATTTACGGATAATATGGTTTTGCAGCGGGACAAGAATATTGAAATTTTCGGATATACGGACGAAGAGGAAATCAGCGCGTCGATAAACGAAATCAATGTTTCGGCAGAAGTAAAGGGAAACAGATGGAACGCAGTTTTTCCTCCGATGCAAGCCGGAGGACCGTATACACTGACAATAAAGGGAAGCCTTCAAACCATTGTATACAATAACGTTATGATAGGCGAGGTCTGGCTTGCCGGGGGACAATCCAATATGGAATTCGAGCTGCAAAACGAGCTTCACGGCAAAGAAACCCTTGAAAATATAAACGAGGATAACACAAACGTTAGATATTATTATACTCCTAAGCAGAATTTCATTGATGAAGATTTTTATCTTACTGAAGAAAAAACCTGCTGGCAGACTGCCGGCAGGGATAATTCAAAAAACTGGTCGGCGGTCGGATTCTATTTTGCCGATATGCTTTCAAAGAAGCTTGGAGTAACAGTCGGAATTATCGGGTGCAACTGGGGAGGCTCTTCTGCGTCCGCATGGATGAGCCGGAAATTTTTAAACGGAATCGACGAAATAGCTTCATATATAGAAGATTATGAAATGGCGGTCGCAGGAAAAACACGTGAGCAAATGATTGAAGAATACGACCGTTTCTGTGATTATGATAAGGAATGGAATATAAGGTCGCAGAAGTGCTATGCAGAAAATCCCGATATAAGCTGGGACGACGTTCAGAAAATTTGCGGCAAAAATCTTTGGCCCGGTCCGATGGGAATAAAAAATCCTTTCAGAATATGCGGTATGCATGAAACAATGATTTCCAGAATCGCCCCCTATACACTCAGAGGCTTTCTCTACTATCAGGGAGAAGAGGACGATCGCAGACCTGACAGCTATTATGCTTTGCTGCGTCGTCTTATCGAATGCTGGCGTTGGGAATGGCATGACGACGAGCTGCCGTTTATGCTTGTTCAGCTTCCAATGTTTATGTATAAGGGCGATACAGACAGAAAAAACTGGTGTAAAATCCGTGAAGCTCAGATGAGGATATTTAAAACTGTAAAAAATACCGGAATAGCCGTAATATCAGACTGCGGAGAATACGGAAACATTCACCCCATCAACAAAAAGCCCGTTGGAGAAAGGCTTTTCCTACAGGCTCTTTATCATGTTTACGGCTTTAAGGACGCGGACGCATTCGGTCCTATATACCGCACTCATAGTTACCGCGGCGACGGTATCAATATTATATTAGATAACGCTGAAAACGGTATAATGGTAATCGGAAGCCCGGACGGCTTTGAAATTGCAGGAGCAGACAAAAAGTTTTACAGGGCAAAAGCTGAAATAAACGGAAACAGTATCTTTATAAGATCGGATAATGTTAAAAAACCGAAATATGCAAGATATGCATGGACCAATTACATGGAAGTAAAAATCTTCGGAAGAAACGGCATACCGCTTGCTCCTTTCAGAACACATACGGAGGACGAATGATGGAAAGATTTGATGAATTGAAATTTTTTGCAGAAATTAAAAAACGGCCCGGAATGTTCCTCGGTTCAAAATCTATAAATCTTCTGGTTGCATATATTAACGGAATACGTCATCATGCTTATGTAAATAATCCTTATATCAGCCCTGTGCCTATTTATGATAACTTTAATGACTGGTATATGAAAAAGCATAAAATTGAAGATAAAAACGGTTACGTTATTTGGTGGAATCATATTTTATATGTTTGTGCAAATTCTGATTACCACGCATTTGATAGATTTATAAGCGAATTTGAAGAGTATATTGCAGAAATCTATAATGTTAAGCTTCCTGAAGTAAAGTAATTTATTGATATGCTTGCCATAAATTATTATCTATGCTATAATAGAAATATTTACTAAAGAATCAAGTGAGGAAATTAAATGATTACAGTTTCAAATGTCAGTATGCAGTTCGGAGGATCGACTCTTTTTAAAAACGTCGATTTAAAATTTACAGGCGGCAACTGCTATGGTATAATCGGGGCAAACGGCGCAGGAAAATCAACCTTTCTGCGTATTCTCTGCGGAGATCTCGAACCGACAACCGGAGAAGTCGTTATCCCTAAGGACGTCAGGCTTTCAGTTCTAAAGCAGGATCACTTTGCCTTTGAAGAATATTCTGTTTTAGATACGGTTATTATGGGGAATGAACGCCTTTTTGAAATAATGAAGCAAAAGGACGAGCTTTACGCCAAAGAAGATTTTTCAGAGGAGGACGGCGTTTTAGCTCCGAGCTTGAGGGAGAATTCGCCGAATTAAACGGCTGGGAGGCGGAATCAGACGCGTCTAAGCTTATTCAGGGACTCGGACTTTCCGAAGAAATCCTCAACAGCCGTATGTCGTCGCTTTCTGGTAATGAAAAGGTCAAGGTGCTTTTGGCGCAGGCTCTTTTCGGAAATCCCGATATAATACTGCTCGACGAGCCTACAAACCATCTTGACATTGACGCCGTAAGATGGCTTGAGGATTTTTTGTCCGAATATTTTGGAACAGTCCTGGTCGTATCCCATGACAGGCATTTTCTTAACAACGTCTGCACACACATTGTAGACATCGACTATACAAAAATTAAGATGTATGTCGGCAACTATGAATTCTGGTATGAATCAAGTCAGCTTATGCAGAGAATGATAAAACAGCAGAATAAAAAAGCGGAGGAAAAAATAAAGGAATTAAAGGCCTTTATAGAAAGATTCTCCGCCAACAAATCAAAATCAAAGCAGGCAACCTCCAGGCGAAAGCTACTGGATAATCTTACGGTTGAAGAAATGCCGGCGTCAAGCAGAAAATATCCTTTTATCGGTTTTACTCCCGAAAGAGAGCTGGGAAAGGAAATTCTTACAGTAAACGGCATATCGAAAACCGTTGACGGAGTAAAGCTGCTTAACAATGTAAGCTTTACTCTTGGAAGAACAGATAAGGTAGCGTTTATCGGCGAGAGCGAACAGGCTATAACAATGCTTTTCAAGATACTTATGGAGGAGGAGCAGCCTGACGAGGGCGCGTTCAAATGGGGAGTGTCAACGTCTACCTCGTATTTTCCGGTTGATAACAATAAATATTTTGAAGGCTGCGAGCTTTCTATTATAGACTGGATGAGACAATATTCCTCTGACGAAACGGACACTTATCTCAGAGGATTCTTAGGAAGAATGCTTTTTTCCGGAGACGACGTTTTCAAAAAGGTAAACGTTTTGTCCGGCGGTGAAAAAGTACGCTGCATGTTTTCAAGAATGATGCTTTTCGGCTCTAACGTGCTTGTCCTTGACCGCCCTACAAACCACCTTGACCTTGAAAGCATAACGGCGGTAAATAACGGACTTGTCAGCTTCAAGGGCGTAATACTGTTAGCGTCCCACGACCACGAAATAATGCAGACCGTTGCAAACAGGATAATCGAGATAACTCCCGAGGGCAGTATTGACCGTCAGGGAACATATGAGGAATATCTTGATTTCAAGGATAATAAATAGCATGTAATAGATAAAAGGGAGAATAAACGTATTCTCCCTTTTACTTTATTTTTTATTTGTAATGCACATTTACCATTATCTAAACGGTAATTTATTATATTAATAAATTCACTTTTTCACATCCGATTATCCTTTATTTCATCTCATATATGATATAATCTTCGCCTTTTTCCTTAACAACGGCAGTCTTTTCAACCTCCCTGCCGTCTACTATAAACCGTACGTTCGTTATGGTATCCGTTATTTTATTAATAACAGCTCCATCGGTTGCGGCATTAACGGTTGTAAAGGAAATTAAAGTTGCCGCTGCAATCGCTCCGGCAACTGCAAGCTTTCTCAATTTACTCATTTTCATAATTTTAACCTCGCCTTTCATTCTTTTAAGCTTATCTCTGACAGATTTTCTAATCGTATATTTTCTTATTTTTTGTATTCAAGCAGACGATAATCCATAATAAATGCTTTAGACCTTTTCAACGCCGTATCCCCTTTCTGTCAGATACTCCCTTATCTTCTTTCTTGCCCTGCAAAGCTTAGTTTTACTGTTTGAAAGCGTCAGACCAAGAAAAGCCGAAATCTTCTCCAGCCTCTCTCCATAGAAATAATACCGTATAAAAATTTCTCTGTCCTGCTCCTTCAGGCAATTTTCAGCAGCTTCAAGAACCATATTAACAGTTTCGGATTTTTCAATTTTTTCAAAGAAATCATCTCCCTGAACGGCTTCAAGTATACTGTTATCGCAAAAGGCATAGCTTTTATTCTCCCTTAGTCTGTTTCGCGCCAGATTAAGCGCAATCACCGACAGATAAGGCAGAAGCGGCTTATCCTCCCGCAAATTGCCTGAATTTTGCCAAAGCTTTATAAATGCGTCGCTTACAGTTTCCTCTATATCCTCCTCTGTCATTTTACCTGACAAAACGTTGTATACCACGGTATAGATATAAGCGGAATATTTTCTGATTACACTGTCGAGCGCTCCGGCAGTGTTGTTTTTTAGCTTTATGACCAAACGTTTGTCTTTCATGGGGCTTCCTCCGTTTCTGACGGCTTTCACTAATATATACACATTATATTTATAAAAGGTTACAAAAAATATTATATTTTTGCCTAACCGGCTAATTTATTTTATCCGAATAATATTAACTTATTGCATAACAAAACCGAAGCGCGTGTAAGCTGCTCCGGTTTCATTTTTATATATTATTTTTTATTCCGACACATAAATTTCCTTTACAATACCGTTTTCTATTTTTATATACGCGTTTACAACCCGCCAGCCTTGTCTGTAACTGACAAGATAATCATAGGAATCGTCTTCAAGCTCCTTTATCTTGCCGCCCCTGTCATAGAATTCATAAAAATTTTTAACAGCCGACAACTCGCTTTCAGCCATTCCGCATTGCAGATATGGTATTAAAACATCGCTGTCGCCGTCTAATATAAACGATTCGATATAAAATATATCTCCATAAAGCTTTCCATAAAACTCTGTATTTCCAAATTCCTCCCATCCATAGTCCGAAAGAATCAAATATACGCTTTCATCAGAATCCGAGCCGCCGATCATATCTTTTGTCGCTGTATTTGAATAAATCTTTTTCTGACCAAGGTCTATTCCTCTTCCGATTAGAAAGTCTGCTGAACTGACCGTTTCCTTCCAGTACCCATAAGGAATTTCCGACATGCTTTCCGTTACGTCCTCCGCCAATGTATTAAGGAAAAAGTATTCTGATATCCATCCACCAAAAGACGCCAAATTTACCGCCGCTTCACACTTAAAAATTATATTATCTTTATAATAATTATTATAGCCTGATTCTTTAAGAGGAAACATAAAATATAGATCACAAACGTTAACGGAGCTGTCAATTACATCCTCATCTGAATATCTGCTCAAAAATTCGTTTCCGGTTTTTTCAAGACTGTCGGCAATCAGAAGATCGTCTATTAATTTAGACGCCTTGCTCATGTAAGACGAGTCCGCCTGATTGTTTTCCGTATTCGATTCAGTGACGCTTATTATATTTTCATCATTAAAGCCTTCTCCGTCGTAGCCTACTATATACTCATGGTTAGTATAAGCCTCTGAAAAGCCGTTCGATTCGCTTGTCACTCCACTGTATTCAGATTCGTTATAATTGATAACCTGTACAAAACGTCTGTAAGAAATTCCGGAGGTTTGATAGCTTTCATGATATTCCGAATAAAGGTAAAACGGAATTTCATTCTGCGGATCATAATCCTCCGAGGCGTCCCACTCTTCAGCGATCATATATGTATTAACGTTTAATTCCTCTAAAAAATCAGATTTAACCTCCTGAAAATTTTTGACGCCTGATTCATCAGTTTCTTTTCCTGCGCCGTTTTCCGACTTATTGTCAGACGCGTTCTCAGTCGAGTCAGGCAATACTCCGTTCAAGCTTGAACGCGGCTTGAATTCATTCATTATCTGAGACTTATCAAAAATAACCAGCTTAGCGGCAACGCCTATATTGAAAACTATCAGCAAAGCTATCAGAACCGGTATAAAAATCGGCCGCTTAATAACCGTTATCTCGTCCTTTTCCTCCGCCGCCCTTATAATTCTTTCCTTCAGATGTCTGTCCTGCCTGATTCCTTCAATGCTCCGGTACAATTCCTTTTTGTTCATCCTTATCCGCCTCCATTTCCAATTTAAGTTTTTTTCTTGCCCTTGAAAGCCTAGAGGTAACGCTGTTTACACCGATTTTCAGAATATCTGCAATTTCATTTATACTGTATCCCTCGTAATAATAAAGCTCCAGTACAGTCCTGTTTTTAGCCGAAAGCTCAAACACATCGATAAGTCTTACCGCGTCCTCTATCAGTCCGGAGGTAAGCTCCGCCGTTTCATCCAACCCGACCGTTTTTCTCTGCCAGAAGCTTTTCTGAAAATCCTTGCAGCAATTGACCGCAACCCGTATCAGCCATGCCTTTTCGGCATTCTTATCCGCAAAAACCGGCGATTTATAATAGAATTTTATAAAAGCGTTCTGCACGGCGTCCTCCGCGTCCTGCCTGTTCCCAAGCCGCAGGGCGCATATTCTGTAAAGCATGGGCGAATACTCGTCATACTTATCAGAAAATTCCTCCTTTGTTAAATTAGGTTTGCTCTTCATTCCTCTCCTCCTTTCAGGCGAAATAAAACCGCCGTGAAAATGTGTCTATATAAATAAAACGAACAATCCGCAGAAAATACTGCAAAATAAATTTTTGATTTTTTATATTGTGAATAATGACTATATTTTCAATAAACTATTGCTTTTTTTACATTTTAATAGTAAAATAGAAATGATATGATTTTTATTCCCTGAATATTTTCGGGAAATAAAACTAACCGCATGGTTTTCCGCATGCGTAGAAAATTCGGCGCGCCGCTGGCCGTAAAAGCGGAAATTGAATGGAGTTTGATCATGCCTATAAAATATGTATTTGTTACCGGAGGCGTCGTTTCCGGTCTTGGTAAGGGTATAACCGCCGCTTCTCTTGGAAGACTGCTCAAAGCCAGAGGCTATAAGGTTACCATACAGAAATTTGATCCATATATAAACGTTGATCCGGGCACTATGAGTCCATATCAGCACGGAGAAGTTTTCGTAACCGACGACGGGGCTGAAACAGACCTTGACCTCGGACATTACGAAAGGTTTATAGACGAAAATCTTTCAATAAATTCAAATGTAACTACCGGTAAGGTATACTGGACCGTACTAAACAAGGAGCGCCGCGGAGATTATCTCGGAGGAACCGTTCAGGTTATACCGCATATAACAAATGAAATAAAGGAGAGAATCTATAAGGTCGGTAAGCAGACAGATACGGACGTGGTAATTACAGAAATAGGAGGAACTGTCGGAGATATAGAAAGCACGCCGTTTCTTGAATCCATAAGACAGGTTATGACCGAGGTCGGACGTGAAAACGCCATCTCAATCCATGTAACTCTCGTACCATTTATCGCAGGCTCAAACGAGCTGAAATCCAAACCTACCCAGCATTCTGTCAAAGAGCTTCTCTCACTGGGTATCCAGCCGAATATACTCGTATGCAGAAGCGAATCGGAAATCCCCGAAGATATGCTTGAAAAAATCGGCTTGTTCTGCAATGTCCGCAAAAAAGACGTAATTCAGAATTTAACCGCTCCGTCGCTTTACGAGGTTCCTATGATGCTTGAAGAGGAAGGTCTCGCCGAATGCGTCTGCGAGCATCTTAAGCTCAACAATCCCAAGCCTGACCTTGCCGACTGGATAGAAATGATAAACAGGCAGAAGGCGGCGTCAAAAACAGTGAATATCGGATTAGTCGGAAAATACGTGGCTTTGCCGGACGCGTATCTTTCCGTTGCCGAGGCTCTCCGTCACGGCGGCATAGTAAACGACGCCGATGTAAATATAGAATGGATAAATTCCGAAGAAATATCGTCTGAAACCGTCGGAAAAATGCTTGACGGCTGCGACGGAATTATAGTGCCCGGCGGCTTCGGCGACAGAGGTATCGAGGGTATGATCGACGCAATAAAATATGCCCGCGAAAACAAGATACCGTTTTTCGGAATATGTCTCGGAATGCAGATGGCGGTAGTTGAATACGCAAGAAACGTTGCGGGCCTTGATGGAGCAAACTCTACGGAATTCGCGCCGGACGGAAAAAACAGCGTTATCGACATCATGGAGGATCAGAAGGACGTTACTGAAAAGGGCGGAACAATGCGTTTGGGACTTTATCCCTGCAAGCTTGTACCAGGTTCAAGATGCGCCGATATCTACGGAGACTCTCTTATATACGAGCGTCATCGTCACCGTTGGGAATTCAATAACGCCTACCGCGCCAAACTTACGGACTGCGGTCTTAAAATAGCCGGCGTATCTCCTGACGAAAAGCTGGTTGAAATAGTTGAGCTTGAGGATCATCCTTGGTTCGTAGGAGTCCAGTTCCATCCGGAATTCAAATCCCGTCCTAATAAACCTCAGAAGCTTTTCGCAGATTTTATAAAAGCGTCGGTTATGCAGCATGAAAAAAATAACGGACTTCAACCGCATAAGGAAAAAATAGTTCTCTCAAAAATCGACAAAATTATATTTTCTCTCGCGCTGCCGGATATGCTATAGCTTTTTTACTTGAAATAAGGTTTTCTGCGGAAAGCAACTATATTTCGTCCGGAATAGCCGCTTCCGCAACAGGAGTATTTCTTATAGCTAAAGCGATTCAGAATAAAAAGAAAAATAAGCTTATATTCTTAAAGCAAAAGCTTGTTTTCGCTTTAACGCTAATAATCGGATTCATACTGACCGCAATGGGTATTTATTGGATTATATCCTTATTTTAAAATAGTAATTTCAGGACGCCGTTTAAAAAGCGGCGTCCCTTAAATTTATGTCATTCAATTATTGCTTTTATAAAGCTCCTTAGGCGTTGACGAGTATGTCCAGTCGGTTACTTCCACCTTTTCACCGTTATAATTTCTCCTGTAGACAAAAACTCCGTCGCGGCTGAAGCTTTCCTCGTCAGAAAAATAATACTGACGGAAGCCCTTTTCAAAATCCGTATATAGCGTTTCCCCGATTTCTCCGTATGGAACAAGAGGTACAAACTTATAACCGTGATCAGACGCATATGTCTGCGCATAGGTTTCATAATAGCCCGACACGGTCATGCCGGATGACGTAAAAGCATTTATTCCTATGTCGCGACGCCTGTACCAAGAGTTATATTAACTATATTATTGCAGTCAAAAAACGCGCCGGAGCAAATATATTCCACGCTGTCCGGAAAAGTAACATATTTTATATCAAAATCTCTCTGAGCCTCGAAATATGTAAAAAGATTACCGGAAATAACCCTTATGCCTTCCGGTATCTTAATATCAGATGAAGCGCCGGTATAATCATAGAGTATATCTCCGTTCAATATAACAAAATCGCCCTTCTTTTCAAGACCGTTTTCAAACGGAGAAGCATAAAACGGATAAATTCCCACATCAGTCAGCTTACCTTCTATGCTTACCTTGCTCAGGGAAAGACAGTTTGAAAACGCGGAACCGCCTATTGAAGTAACAGATTCCGGTATAACAAGCTCTGTTATAAGCTTCTGACCTATAAAACCTCTTTCGGATATAGCGGTAACGTTTTGCCCGTCAAGAGAAGCCGGCAAAGAAACGCTTCCTATTAAAGCAGCTCCTTCCGTCGCCCTTATCTTTACGCCGCCTGAGGATAATCCGGTATATTCAAACCGGCTGTCCTGCTGTGAGACAATATAAATCTCACTTTCCTCCGCCGCTGATAAATGTAATCCTAAAAAAAATGAAAACACGAAAAAGGAAACCGTAAAAACAAACGATTTTTTCAATTTAATACCGTTCATTTTCTACACAGTCCTCCTTCCGAGATTTTTTTCTGAATACGAAAAGCTTGCTGAAAAAGTAATTAAGAATAAGTATTATCACCTGAGAAAGCATCGTCCATATAAATTCATTCATCTTTTCAGGAGAACCCATAAGCTTATTGACAAAAGCGTTTGACATCAGTCCGCTCGAATAATTTATATTACCGAGGCCTAAAATTCTTATAAATAATCCTGAAAGATTTTCAACGAATATAAAAGTTATAAGCATGTCCAGAAGAAACGTAATCCCCCTGCCCATATAAACGAAACGGCTTCCCTGACAACCTGTCCCGCGTTTTCCGTTTTACTTTTAAATACATACTTCTTATTTGTTATAAAAGCAAAGGTTATCGCGGTTATCTGCGCAATTGCCGTCGCTATCATCGCAGCTCCGCTTATTTCGCCAAGAAGCATTCTTGAGCCGAATCTTGCTATATAATAAACGAGCGTCGTAAGCGCGCCGAAAAATATATAAGTCAGCGCTTCCTCATATTTTATAAAAATTTTCCTAAGCCTTTCCGAAAATCCGGAAGCGGCTCTTTTACTTGATTTTTCAGACATTTTATTCTCCTAAAATTACTTTTACACATAGTTTTTCCGGTATTGATACGCCGTTTTTACTCAGCCCTTTATATAATAACATATTTCTAAGAAAAATCCAAGTATTTATTATAACCACATTTTATAATTTCGCTATTGAAGTTTTATATAATTATGATATTATATAAAATGAGAGTTTTTACATAAATTCAGGAGGAAAAATGTATAAAATTTTAATTATAATAATTTTGATTATCATGTCGGCAGTCTTTTCAGGAAGTGAAATGGCGTTTTCCAGCGTAAATAAAATCCGTTTAAAAAATTACGCCTCGCAGGGAAACAAACGTGCCGAAAAGGCTCTGAAGATAGCAAATAAGTTTGACGACGCCCTAACAACAATACTCATAGGCAACAATATAGTAAACATACTGTCCACATCTATAAGCACGGTGCTTTTCACACAGATTCTGGGTTCCGGAGGAGTAGGCGCGGCAACCGTGGTCATGACGATACTTGTGCTTATTTTCGGTGAAATAACTCCTAAATCATATGCAAAAAGCCATGCGGAAAGCGTCGCGCTCTTTATGGCAGAGCCGCTTTGGATTCTCATAAAGCTTATGACTCCGGTAGTCTTTTTCTTTAAAATACTTCAAAATTTCATGAAGCCTAAAAATGAACAGCCTACGGTAACCGAAGACGAGCTAAAGTATATGATTGAGGAAATCGAGGAACAGGGCGTTCTTGAAGAGCAGGAAAGCGATCTGGTGAGATCTGCACTTGAGTTTGACGAAATTACAGTCGATGAGATTTTAATACCGAGGGTAAACGTAGTCGCAATAGAACGCAACGAGGATTTCAATAAAATAAAAGAATTATTTCTGACTGAAATGTATTCGCGTCTGCCCGTCTATGAAAAAAACGTTGATAATATTATAGGCGTAATAACAAACAAAAGCTTTTTCAGACTGATGGATGAAAATAAGGAGGATATAACGGAAATTATACAGGATATTATTCATCTTTCCGATCTAAAGCTTATAAGCGAGGCGCTGAAGGAAATGCAGAAAAACAAAACGCATATGGCTGTAGTCCTCGATCAATACGGCGGAACAAAGGGTATAATTACTATGGAGGATATAATAGAAGAGCTTGTAGGCGAAATCTATGACGAAAACGACGAGATAATTAATAATTTCATTCAAACCGGCGAAAACGAATATGAGGTTTCAGGAGAGCTTAATATAAGCGATATGCTGGAGAACTTAAATTTGCCTGATAACGTAATTGAAAGCGCCGGCAATACGATAGGCGGATGGGTAATGGAGCTTCTCGGGCATGTCGCAAAGGAAGGCGAAACGGCTCAAAGCGGAGCATTCAAAATGCACGTTATGTCCGTCAAGGAACAGAAAATCCAGAAAATACGGCTCACTATACTGACAGATCCGGAAAATGACGAAAATAATGAATAAAATCAGCCCGTTCTAAATGAACGGGCTTTTTATCTTCTCAAAGCTCGCCCTTTCTGTATTGAGTGGGCGTCATGCCGGTTTCCTTTTTGAATTGCTGCATGAAATAAATCTCGCTTTCATATCCGCACATCACCGCTATTTCCGCTACGCTGCTTCTGTCAGTGACTAAAAGCCTTCTTGCCAGCGCTATTCTCGCCGTGATAACGTCCTTCATGACGCTTACTCCAAATTCGCGTTTATAGAGCCGCTGAAAATATGCGCGGCTCAACGCCATAGACTGAGCCATATCGTCCACGCTCCACTTTTTTTTCGGATTTTCATATATACGCTTTCTCAGATCGAAAAAGCCTTTAAGATAAGTCGTTTTCCTTTTGCCTTCCATACGCTTTCTTTTAACAGTTTCATTCAAATTCCTTATTATATCCGAGAGAGCTAAGCCGTCTCCCACCTCGCCGCAATAATAACCGGCGTCAAGAATTATATTCATTCCGCTTTCTATAAAAGATCGATTCGACGCGCAATATTTTTTTATAACGGCTATATGCTCCTCTGCCGCGCCGTTTTTATAATCCATGCTTCCTATAATATAAAAATTATCGTCTCCGCAGCGGCAGCATATTTCATTGCCGCGGCAGCTACTGTTTACAGCGTTCGCTACCGTTATAATTATATCGTCTCCGAAGCCGCAGCCCAATTCAAGATTTATGTCGCTGAGATTATTTATATCTATCGCAATCATCATGAATTTTTCCTTGTTTATTATCGCCTGCTCATACATTTCAGAAGACAATTCCTCAAAGCCGCGGCGATTATATATACCGGTAAGAGGATCTCTCACCGCCGTAAGGTGTATGCGTTCACTGAAACGCCTTATATAATTTCTTATTCGGATTGTTTCTATAGCCACGCTGACGTTATCGGTCCACGTCCAAAACTGTTTGTCAAAGGAATACTGACCGTTACAGAATTCAACCGCTGCGAAACCGAACCGCCTGTCTTTAAAGTGCAGCGGAACAAAATAATATGCCGACGGATTTTTCCCTCCGCATATATCCGAGAACGCCTTGTCAAGCGGCATGATACTATACCCTCCGCTATCGCCGGTAAGGTGAAACATTATTATATTTTCAGAATATCCATTTACGCTGTAGCCTCTCCTTCCGGTATTGTTTATACCGTCCCAGTCGTCGCATATGCAGACGTAAAGCTCCTTCAGTCCTCTTATAAGATATGTAAACCCGCTTAATACTCCGGCAAAATCCTGTAAATTCTCCTGCTCCGAAATCTGCTGCATCATATTGCTTGACTGAAGCAGATCGAAATATTCCATCTGTTTTGCAAGCTCTTTCCTATACCATTTAAACATACGGCTTTCAGATTCGCCGCATCCGCAGCTTCCCCCGGTCTCTACCGCTTCAATATGAAGCTCATACTGCTCGCATACCTCCCCTGTAATTCTTTTATGCAGCAAGCATACGGTTTTAATGCCCTGATTATAATTTATATCAGACATAGCCGTTACAGTAGGCGTATTAAGAGCGTTGCCCGTATACGAATCGAAGCCCGCAACCGCAATTTCCTCCGGAACTCTTATGCCTCTTTCAATCAAAGCGTTTGTAAGACTTACGGCCATGCCGCCGTTAGCGCAGACTACCGCCTCCGGCTTTTCTATTTTACCGAAACAAATAGCTTCCGCAAGCTCCTCGGCAGATTTTTCCCAGAAATCCCCGTATTCCCAATCTCTTTTAGCCGGTATACCGTGCCTTCTCATTGCGTCCCGATAGCCCTCAAGCCTATTTTCCGACTGATGACAGCCCTTATATCCGGTAAGGCAATATATCTTTTTCAGCGAATGAATTTCAATCATATGAGATACGAGCCTGCTGAAAATTTCACGGTCGTTCCATATCCTGAATTCACTGCCGTCATACTTATCCATTTCAACATACGGCAATCCTGATCCGCGGCATACGGACGTTATTTTTTCCTTTACTTCCCCTTTCCTAAACGATTCCGAATATATTATTATTCCGTCAGCCTTATCGGGATCAAAAAGCTCGAATATATTTTCTTCTCCCGTCTGGAAGGGATAGTCAATATCATGATTGGAAAACATAGAATAAGCCATGACGTCATAATTCAAGATATTTGCCTGTCTTATGATCCCCTCCATGATCTTTCGGTTATATTCAGACTGGAGATCCGCCATAAGCACGGCAATACGTTTCCTATTTTCATCACCCAAATCAAGCCCTCCCCGCATTATTCTATAATTATATAATAGCTAATATTTATAGCAATGTCAACAAAAAAATCCAAACGCAGAAAAACATTTCATGAAAAAAGTCATAATATATTAGTTAATATCATTTTTTTCGATTGTTTCCGCAATAAATTCGTGATAAAATATAAACGATTAAAGTCAATGGCTATTTATATCGGGAGGGAATTATGAAAAAGTTTAAATCCATTTTACTATCATTAATAATGGTCTTTACGGCTGTTTTCGGATTTTTTCCGCAAACCTTAAATCATGTAACATCGGCGGACGCGCTTTCTTATCCGGTGCAGGCGGTAAATTTCTCCGCTTTTACAACCGACCGTAACCTTAATTTATCCGGAACCGCACTCGACGCAAAAAAAGCCTCCGGATCCGTTACGGAGAACTGGAGTATAAATTATATTTCAGAAGGCGTATACAATATTTGCAGCATGTCCGACGGTCAATATTTGACCGCGGGACAGAACGGGCTTACAGTATCTCCGGAAGACTCTGTAAGCGCCCGGTGGAATATAACAGGAACCGATAAGGATTTCGAGGGTTATTATCTTTATTATAAAATAACAAATATTTCAACCGGAAAAGCTATTACATATTATCAAAATTCAAACGCCGTTTCTCTTGCAGATTATACAGGCGACGGAGCACAGAAATGGAAGCTCAATTGTTACGGTCTTAACGGATTTGCCGCAAACTGCATGGTAAATGAGGGTGAAAAAGCCTGCGCAATCGGAGGACTGCTGGGCAAAACCGTTTATGTCGGCAATGCTGAAGATCTAAAAAACGCAATGGATTCGGCAGAGCCTCTCACTATTGTAGTAAACGGAAACATTGATTGCAGCAGCATGGGATATCTGAGAGTAAGAGATAACAAAACGGTCGTAGGCTCTTATCAGGCTAACAGAATTCAGGATTGCATGATAAGAACAAATAACGAATATGGCAATGAGGGCGACGAACCCAGCGATAATATCATATTCAGAAATATCGACTTTGAAGCATGGAAAAATGAAGATAAAATACTGATACAGATATGGTCGTCAAGAAATATATGGATAGATCACTGTACATTCAACAGTACCTTGCCGAAAAACAGAGACGAGGTCGGAAAATTCATTTGGATAAATACTCCTTATGAATCCTATATGGACGCAAAGGACAGACTTCGCAGTCCGGATTATATCACCCTTTCATACAACACATTTACAAACAGATACTGGACCGTCGCTTACGGAACACAGAATACCGAAACCGGACGCTGCCGCACATCAGTTATGTATAACGTATGGGATTCATGTATAAGACGATGTCCTCAGGTCGGAAACGGCAGTCTGCACACCTACAATAACTTCCACGTCAGAAATACGACCTCCGAAGAAAACGACGGCAATTGTCAGATTATCTGCGGAGAAGGCTCCACTGTTTATTCAGAATCAAACCGTTTTGAAAAAATGCAAAAGGAATCCAGCGGATACTGGGATCAGGAGGTTTCGATAGATTCAAACGCTTCATTTGCCGACAGCGGATCGTTTACCGATAAAACAGAAAACGGAGACGGGACACCTTATGAACTGACAATCAGCGGAGATTATAAAAAAAAACGCATGGCGTCCATCGTCCAATTACGGTTATACTCTTCTATCCGCTTACAATCAGAGCGGAGAAAACGACGTTAAGGATTTTTGCATGAATTATGCCGGAACGGCCGCTTCTCTTGCCGAGCTTAAATATATATCCGACGAAGAATTTTCTTCTATTATAATCAAAACTATAGAATCTCCGTTTTTAAAAGAAAGTTTCGATTCAGAATACGCAGCGGAAGAATATACTCCCGCGGTTTTAAGCGAAGGCGCAGTATACATGATAAAAAATATTAACAGCGGACTTTATATGGAGGTCCAAAACGCACGGCAGAGGACGGTGCCAACGTTCAGCAATGGGGCGCGGATTCCGCCGCTTCTCATAACACCTGGCGCGTTTTATCCGCCGGCGAAGGCTATTATTATCTTTACTCACAGATTGGTGATAAAATAACTTATCTGCTTGACGTAGCAAACGGAAGCGCGGATAATGGAACAAATATTCAGATTTACAGCGATACCAAGGCGGACGCACAGCAATTCAAATTTATCAGGAATAACGACGGATCATACTGCATACTTACCAAGGCTTCGAACGACAAAAGCTGTATTGCGGTATCCTCCGCTTCGGAAAGCTCCCGGGCAAATATCGTACAATGGTCTGTTAAAAACAGCGACGCCTCACAGAAATGGGAATTAATTCAGGTAGAAGATACAGGCTGTAAAATGGATACATCAAAATTATATATGTTCAAAAATTCAAACAGCGGACTTTATATGGAGGTCCAAAACGGCACGGCAGAGGACGGTGCCAACGTTCAGCAATGGGGCGCGGATTCTCCTTTATCGCATAACTCATGGACTTTAAAGGAATTCGGAGGCGGCTATTACTATATTATATCGCAGCTTGCCGACGGCAGGACATATTATCTGAATATCGCCGGAGGAAGCGGAGAAAACGGCGCAAACGCTGAAATTCTCACAAATAATAAAACAAGCTCTCACCTCTTTAAATTTGTAAAAAATCCGGACGGTACATATTATATACTTACCAGAGCATCCAAGGACGCAGCCGCAATTGAAACGGCAAATGCCGATAAATCAAGCGGAGCTAACATTAGTCAATGGACGGTAAACGGTAATAGCTGTCAGAAATGGCTTGCAGAAGAGCATGTTATCGCTACCGTTACGACAACATCAGTACCTGTTACAACAACCTCAACGGTTACTACTACGACTTCCGTTCCGGCTACGTCAGGCGAAGAGTCAGACGGCCATATCAAGGGCGATATAAATTTTGATGAAAAAATTTCTGTCGCCGATCTCGTTCTGATTAATAATTATTTAACGGGAAAAGAGCAATTTACATACGATCAATATTCAGTTTCAGACTTAAACAATGACGGCTTTATCAATATATTCGACGTTATAAGCCTAAGAAGAATTATTCTCGGAAAAACCGATTAATAAAAAATCCGCACAGCTTCACTTTGTTCTGTGCGGATTTTTATTGCCTTTATTTAATTTGAAACGTACCGTTTCCGGCGCCGCCGGAACCTTCAATAACCGTTCCGTCCTTTAATATGTAGGTTCTCGAAAACGTATAGCTGCGGCTTTCCAGCTTATCCGCCCTATCTTCTCCTACAAGCGAAATCAGCATTTTATCCTCCTTATTTTCAGCAAGCATACCGCTAACTATACAGGTCATTACCGCGGAAACAACGCATGTAACTATAACTACGGCAATAAAAACAACAGTTTTTTTAACGGACATTTTCATCAGTCATCATATCCTTTCAAAAATTCTGAAGCAGGCACAAATTTCCTTCCGTTCCAGTAATAAACCTCAGTACCTTTGATCTTACGGGTTTCACCGTCCTTAAAACTGTATTCCGATTCAAATTCAAATTTCATTTCGCCCAGCTCGTCTGTTGAAATCCCTCTGCCTGAAAGAAATTTCTCAGCCCGCTTTTCTTCCGAGTTAAAATATTTCCACAATAAAGACGTAGCTATAATGACCGCCGCATTTATCAGAATAACAAGTATTATCAAAAACGCCGCTTTATAGTTTAATTTGGCTTTCATGAAATCACCCCGTTAACCGTTATCGGAAATCGTTCCGGAGTCAGTACATGTAATCTTAAACGTACCGCTGCTGGACTGAACAGGTATATTTACATTATAAAAATAATAATTTACCTGAGCATAAGCTTTCCCCGACTTAATATACCCATTTGATTTTGATTTGATAAACCTTTCGCATCCCACGTTAGAAGCCTTATCAACATGATAAGCCGTCATACTGCTGCACTGAACATAGCTCCATAGACCGGAGGTATACCAGTCAAAGCTGGCGCATATGTAAACGGTTGAAAAATTGCTTGCGTCCGTCTGACGCGTAACGGTATTGCTTCCGTTTGCAGACCGAGTCATATTTTCAGTGACCGTTAAAATATCGTGCGCAACCGTTCCGTCCTCTAATCTGTAGGTTCTGCTTAATTCATAAATATTGCTTGCCGGATTTGTAAATTCCTCGCTCAAAATTTCGGCATTTTCAAATTGCTCTGCCTGTTCGGCCGCGATAGTAAAACCGCTGTCAGTAGTGATTTCCATAATCTCCTGAGAAGCTTCCGCGGTATTTTCGGCGCTTACATTCACACAGCCTATAAATGAACCTAAAGCCATTGCCGCCGCCAATGCTAATGATATGCCTTTTTTCATAATAAACCATCTCCTGTTATTTATTCTGTTAATATATTAGCAATATTATTTGTATATTATATTAAAAAATTGTTAACATTTATGCGCTATTTTATGAATATTTTTTGAACTTTAAAACTTTATTCTTTATTATTTTTGTTTTCGGATTCAAAAATGAATATACCGCTGAAATCAATAACAGAAACTTCATTATCGGAGATATATTCCTTGGCTTTTTTTCCTCCAATTTCAACGAACGGCAAAAATATGTAGTAACAATAATTATAGCGGTATTTAAAAATTATTCCAAATATTACCATAAAAAATGTTTTAAGAATTGATTTTTTAACTCTTTTCCATTCTAAATCCTTTCTTTTTTT
>ENA-OQCO01000520-OQCO01000520.1-human-gut-metagenome-genome-assembly--contig:-NODE-520-length-20721-cov-2.469020_pt1 | contig 20721 bp, 18 predicted proteins | sample MGYA00242500_ERZ504582 | MGnify/ENA primary metagenome ERZ504582 (study PRJEB26092, sample SAMD00036346) | human gut metagenome | host: Homo sapiens | study: EMG produced TPA metagenomics assembly of...
CGTTCGGGCGTCACGGGGGCGTGCCGTCCGGCAGATGCGGCATGGCTGCTGGAACAGGCGAGAACGCATGGGTTAATCGACGCCAAGCCACTGCATGTGGCCGAATACAGACAGGAGAACGACAAGTGACCAGATTCGACCAGACGGGCGTAACACTCACCAAGCATCAGAACAACGCCGCGCTCGGCGTGAACATCCTCCCCGACGCCATCGGTCAGCGAAACCAGCACGAACTGCATTGGAGGTTCAGCTGATGGAGCTTGTCGAATACGCTCAGGCGGTGGACCATTCGCGGATGCCATTGCTGTTGAGGGTCCTGAATGCTCTCGGTTGGTATGCCTTCCTCGCGGACATTCCGCTCATGGCGTATGCCTATTGCCTGGTGATGGCACGGAACGGCTTTCCTAATCTCACGATGGACGAGGGCAGGCTCGTCGGCGCATCGGTGCTGCTGCCGTTCGTCGCCTTCGCGCTCATGTCCCCGGCCGAGAACTGGAACCCCCGAGGCCCGAAGCCGAAGACCATGGACGAGTATGTGGGCGACGTGTGGAATCTCGATGGTCTCGCGATCGCCGAACCCGGATATATGGACCCGTTGTCCGGTTTCCCCCGAATCAAAGGATCCTACCGGGTTTCATGGAAGCGGAACGGGCGGCGCGTCGAAGGCACGCTGGGCATCGACGGGGCAAACGTCGAACTGCGCGATAACCAAGGGATGATTGTTTCCCCGGTGAATCCAGGGACACCGGTATGGAAGCCGGGCGCGAAACATTCGAAAGGGTAGCCGATGGAATTCACCGACAGCGACGAACTACGCCGCGATATTCTCGCCAACCAATATCTGCCCGAACATCTGCGCGAACGGGCGAAGAACGATACAAGCGAATACTGCCGTGCCGAGGATGCCGACAATCTGCTGGAAGTCGACCGGCTCGCGGGCCGCGGGCTCGTCCGCTTCTATATGGAGGCCGGCAACGCATCCATGCGCATGGACGTGCCGGAGGAGACCGCCCGAAGCGTCGCCCGGTGGATCCTCGACCATACGAACGCGTGAAGGAGGAAATCATGAGGAACATCTTTTTCCTGGATTCCGTCATCGGACTCATCGAACGGGACAAGGCCCATGCCGTACGGTTCGCGCAGGCCGGGGCGGTTCTGATGCTGATTGCGGCGGGAACGCTGGTATTCGGCGCTTGTGTCCCTCTGACGGGAATCCCTCTTGTCGTTCTGGTTGCCGCGTTCGTGATCTGCTCGTTCATCGGAAGCCAACTGTTCGGCGGCGCGATTCTGGTGATGGAGGAAGACCAACGGAAACGACCAACACAACGGGACGAACGATAATGAAAACGTCAAGTGCGCATGTCCGACGCGAATCCGTTCCGTCCAGAGAACTCTCCACGTTCATCCTGCACCGGGATACGGGCGTCACGGATCCGGAGCGTCCGTTCAAGTCCCAATGCTCGTGCGGCCGCTGGTTCACCGCGTTGGACTGGCATCTGCACGGATGCTGGACGGGTTCCGAATGCCAGTACGACGAGCCGCCGGGCCTCGACGAGTATGAGAAGTTCCTCGCATACGACCTGTTAAGCGAGGCGTTGGGGCAGGTCGGAGTGCTGGCGCCCATCCGATACGAACACCCACCCCGTACGGGAAGATGGAGAAGGAAACCATGCGCGGGTTTATGTGATTCATCGGATTGGGCCGCCTGCTGACGGTCGGCGCGATCGCGCTCGCCGTCACCCTGGCCGCGGCGCTGGTGGCGTTCCTTTGCGACCGGCTGGGCTTCGGCGTCCCGTGGCTCCCGTCCGGGTTGCACGCGGTCTCCGTGATTGGCGGACTGGTAGCCGCGTTCTCGCTGGCGGCGACCGCCACGTCTACGACAATCACGTCGACCAGTTCCTCGAGCAGCTGGGCCGCGAACCCTACCCGTACCCGACCATCGAGATCCGCAAGGCGGATTCCCTGTTCGACTACCAGTACGAGGATTTCAAGGTCGTGGGCTATCAGCATCGTCCCATCATCAAGACACCTGTCGCTGTATGAAGTGATTGCAGTCTTATCATCGTTTTTCATCACGCTTCATTACCGCTTCTTATGTAATGAAGCGTGGTAAAATATTAAGCATGAAGAAACTGGAACAAAAACTGCTACCCATAGCGCGCAAGTGGGCTGGAAACATACCGGTGTGGGCCGCCCGGGAGGCCGGAGTCGAAGCCTCAACCCTGCGTCACTGGGCCAAAGACAACCCTGACGTGGAAAACGGAACCAGAGGCGTATACGTCTGGTATACGGACGATGACAAAATCGATTGGGACGTATGCGAAACCGCCAGATATCTCGCGAAAGCAGGGAAAGACGCATTCCTCTGGGGGCCAAGCGTACTGGAGTTCATGGAATTAGGCGACGTGGGCGAACCGGGGTTCTATATTGCGGTTCCCACACGCCGATATCCCCAGCTCTCCGTGAAATGGGTCGTCACCAAGAAGAAGACGCGCTCCAAATACAAAGGCATGCCTATCCAGTCGTTGAAGGATGCCATTGTTTCCTCCATGCCGATACTGGATGATGACAAACGTCGCACGGTACTGGATGACGCTGCGCAAAGATATCCGAGAATCAAGGATTTTTTAAGAAAGGTCGGCGCGGAATATGGGATCGAATGAACCAAAACGACCAAATTCCTTTAAGCGACTTAAACAGCTGATCGACAGGCAGACTATACGCCTTTCAGACACGGCAAAAGCAAAAACCTTCAGGAAGAACTTCATCGCCGGGGTGCTGGGACAGATGATTCCAGATGGAGCCTACCTCAAAGGAGGTTCCGCTATCTCGTTGCGGTATCCGTTGTCTGAATCGAGAGTATCCCGTGATATAGATACGGCTTACTCGGGTTCCGAAGAAGAGTTTGAGGAGTCATTCGCCAAGAAGCTTCAGGAAGGTTGGCAAGGATTCGCTGGTTCGTTTGAACACGCAGAGAGGAAACATACACCGGCAGGAATCCAGTTGGATACGCTAAGCGTCCACCTAGACTACATGGGAATCAGGTTCGCCACCATCAACTTTGAAGCATCACCCGACCTAGGTGACCATCTGCCGGATGCTGAATACCGTATGGACAACGACATGCGAGAGATATTCCAAAGCATGGGTTTCGATATGGCTCCCGCCAGGATGATGGATATCGATGCTCAGCTTGCGGAAAAACTCAACGGTCTGTCCCGTGAAAATCGAAACGGCAAAGATCTCTATGATATAGAAACAATCATGCGTCATCACACTCCTGATTTGGGTTTATTGCGGGATAACAGCCGGATTGCGGAACGTAGAGACCAAGGGCATGACACGAAAATCATACCAGATAGCAAAAAAGCGGAATATCTAGCAACGTATACCAGAGCTGGAGGCAGAAACAAAGAACAGTGCTGGACACTTGCACAGCGACTCCTCTCTGAAGTCGACCTAGATTGTTCCGACGAATGGCATGAGTATTGGGGAGAGAATGCGCCGCTTTTGGAGGACTCTGCTGATCTTGCTGAAGCCGAGCAAGCTGAAACTGATCGGATTCGCAGCGAGCAGATGCATGCTGCAGCCAAGCGGATTGCCGCCGGCATGCCGGAACCGGGCGGGGAGATTCATGTCGATTCGTACCGGAAAGCGGATGGTACCGTTGTGCGGGGATACAATCGGAGACGTTCGCGCTAAAAGCGGCGTGCAATCCGCTTGCCGATGATTAATACTGCCTTTCGATTCTTATTCAAACCTGTTCTTTCGCAGTGTTTGATGGTCGATTCCTGTTTCATCGGGTGCCGTCGCCTGCCGGCTGGCTGCGCCGGTGGCTTCGGGGGTGTCATCCTCCGCAGGCATGAGTTCGGGATAGTTCGCCATCCCTACGTTGAGTATGTTCAATGCGGCGTTGAGATCACGGTCCATGACCATGCCGCATTGTTCGCACCGGTAGGTGCGTTCCGACAGAGGCATGGGTTTCCGGCTGCCGCAGTTGGAGCAGATCTGGCTGGATGGATACCAGCGGTCTATTTCGCGCACCGTGGTCTTGTATGCGAGCTGACGGTGCAGTTCGTTGAACGAGCAGTCGGAGACGGCCTTCGCGAGATGATGGTTGGAGAGCATGCCCTTGACGTTGAGATCCTCCATGAAGCATACCCGGTTGGCCCGGACGATGCGGCTGGACGCCTTGTGCAGCCAGTCCTCGCGTTTCACGGCCGTCCGATACTCGTATCTGGCGAGCAACGCCTTGGCCTTGCGCTGGTTGTTGGATCCCTTCTGCTTGCGGGCCACCATGCGTTGCAGATGCTTCTTCCGCTTCTCCCGCCGGTACAGGGTCTTCGGATTGTCGATGACCGTGCCGTCCGAGCAGACGGCGAGGCTTTTCACGCCCACGTCGACGCCGAGAACGCCCGCGCCTTGGTTTTCGCGCGCAGGTTCCCCGACGTCACATGATATGGACGCGAACCAGTATCCCGCCTTGCGGCTGATGGTCACGTTGTTGATCTTGTTCACCTGATTCTCATATCTGAACCTTTCCATAAGCCGCAGGCATAGGCCTTTCGGCAGTTTCAGTTTTTTCCCTCTCACGGCTATCACCGAGCCGTCGATGCGGAACGAGTCGCGGACGCCCTTCTTGTGGAATCGCGGGTGCTTGGCCGTATGCCGATACATGTTCCGGAACGCGGTGTCGAGATCCTTGATGGCCGCTTCGGGCACCCATTTGCTGACGCCGGTGATGAAGGGGAACATCTCCCGTTTGACGGAGTTGAACCATTTCTTAATCGAATAATAGTTGTGTTTCACCCCGTTCTCGTAGTCCCTGTTCCACTGGTCGAGGCACACGTTGTAGGCGAGGCGGCTCACCCCGCACCATTGGGCGAGGATGTTCGACTCGAGGTCATTGACCTTCAACCGGGTCTTGAACGTGCGTTGCATCAGTCTTCCCTGCTCCCGTCGCCGAGGAGGTCCTGGCTTGTTTTGTACCTCCGCAGACCGTATAGGCGGCACGAGTAGGTGTGGATGATGCTCATCAGATCCTCCACCATCTCCTGCTGCGGGCTCATGTCCGTGCGGTTGGCGACGATGATCTGAGCCCCGTACTCGTCGGCCAGGTTCTTCACGAGGTCGAATCCGAACCGGGCGAGTCGATCCTTGTGTGCCACGATCACGACGCCTATCTCACCGTCGATGATCCCGTTGACGAGTTTCAGGAACTTTGGGCGGTTGAGGTTCATGCCGCCACCGATCTCCTCCCACACCTCGTACACGTAGCCTCTGGCAGTGGCGAAGTCCATCATCGCCTTTTTCTGATCGGCCAAATCGCTTTTCTGCCCGGCGCTGCTGACCCGGCAGTAGACGACGCATTTCTTCTCCGGGTTCTGATGCTGCAATCCCAGCAGTTTCGCCACGTCCTCCTGCGAGTAGCGTCGATGCCCGCCGTCCGTGCGCGCCGGACTGATCACGCCCCTCCGCTCCGCCCGATAGGCGGTCGAAGCGCTCACACCGGTGCGTTCCAGAAACTCGGACAGGCTGAAATAGGTCATATTGAATAGTATAGCATAAATATGAATAGATATTAGATACCTAGACTATGCTCCATGGTTTGCCCGTAGTCGTCGTATTGTTCTTCGGTTTCGGCTTTGCGTCGGCCTTTTTCCTGTATTTCGCTGGATTGGTCGGTGCCGCTGATTTCGGTTCTTTGGCCGATCCAGTCGATGATGGTGAATGTGATGCAGAAGATGATGAGCAGTGTGCCGATGATGGCGATGATGCCGAGGATTCGACCGTAGCTGTGTGCTTGGCCGGTCAGCCATTGGATGACATTCGCCGCTGTCATGTCGTTCGCGTATTCGGGACTGTCCGACAACAGTTCCGCACGCCGGTTGCCCACACCGAGAAAATAGGTGGCGTAGCGACTAGGGGAGCGGCCACTGCGGTCAGTATTCCTGCAGCCCACATGAGGAACTGGTATCGGTTATACCATTTACTGATTTTCCAAAAAATACCCATGACCCCCATTGAACCAGTGAACCTCCCCGACCTTACGGTCGGGGCTTCCGTGCCTTTCGCAGAGATGATTGCTTCCGGCATGGCTACATGACCTCATACGAGGTCATGCCCCGGTTCCGGGGATTACTCCATGCTCGACGCCGGTCTTCGGTTGGAAGATTGGCGTGGCCCGGAGATATTTGACATGAACCGTTTTGTTCGTGTCCATCGGCTGGTAGGAGCCGTTTTTCGCGCGAATCAGAATGTTGATTGCGCCTACCGCGTCACGGTTGCAGGTGAAACCGCAATTATGGCAGTGGTATCCACGCCCATTGGGGTGGTTGCGTGTTTGGCACGCGGGGCAGGTCTTGGACGACCAAGATTCGTCGATATGCTCGATTGTCATGCCGGTCTTGTGTTCGAGCAAAGTCTCTTGTCTGCCGCGTGACCATTGGGACAACCTGCGGCGTTGGTTCTTGGTGTTCCTGACGCGCTTGGCCTCGTCCTTGCGGGTGCTCTTCTCGATGCCGCGCACGTCTCCCGTGACGATGCGTCCGGCGTCATGCGCCTGCATGAAGTCCGCGACCTTGCGCGTGGTCTGGTGGTTGGCGTTGTGCAGGGCGGAATCGGTCATGGCCTCGATGCGCTTGCGTTTCGCGTTGAGCTTGCGCCAACGTTTCGACCCTTTGACGCAGCGTGACAGTTTCTCCTGAAGCGTGGCGATGCGAGTGTTCCTATAGTGCTTGACAGCGCGGGCGTGACGCCCGTTGACCACCAGCACGTCGTAGGAGTCCTCGGTCTCGATGGCGACGGTCATCGGATTGATGATGCCCTCGTCTATCGCGGCGATGATGTCCGGATTGCCCTGTGGCGGCTTCGGGGTCGGCACGCTGATATGGAGGCTCCACTTGCGGGCGTTGCGGTCCCAGCACAGTTGCATGGAACCCCAGCGTTCAGACGGAAGAATCTCGCCGGTCTTGGGGTCCGCGATCTCGGGGAGGGGAAGTGCGATGCGCTTGTGGCCTTTGCCGAAACTCAAAGCGATGCGCCGCCCATCCGGCGTCACCCGCCAACCAAAGCCAGCGGTGAACTCCAGAGGTCGATAGTTCTTCTCCCGATGTGGCGCTCTGGCGTTTTTGTCACCGGAGTCACGGTTCGAACGATACGTCGAAACGGCGTCCATCAAGTCGCCGAGGATTAGCTGCACCGTGTGTGCGTGGAGTCCGTCACGCAGGTCGGGGCGTTGCTCGTAAAGGAAGTGCCGCATCTCCTTTTCGGTGGGGTCGGTCTCGTTTTCCTTCCAATATTCCTGAATCGAAGCAAGGAAGAAATTCCACAGCGACGCCGCCTTATGGCACGCCTCATGGGCACGGCGATAGTCGGCGCCGGAGAGACGGATGGGCACGATGGCGACCCTCCACGTCTCACTGTCTTTGGTTCTGGCGCTTCGTTTCACGACTCTCATTCTATCACATGGTCTATGATTCTGTTATGACTGAAAACACACATGATTGGCGTACCGGTAGGCATGTGGTCTATGAATTGCATGCCCACATCGTCCTCGTCACCAAATACCGCCGCAAGGTGATGTCCCCAAGGGTGACGAAACTGCTGGGCGACACGTTCCGGGAGGTCTGCGAACGCTTCGAATGCGAATTGGAGGAGTTCGAGACCGACAAGGACCATGCGCATCTCCTCGTGGCCTATCCACCGAAAGTCCAGCTCAGCAAACTCGTCATGAGCCTGAAGACCAACGGCAGCAAACGCGTCCGGGAACATGACTGGCCCGAGGTCAGGCAAGCCTTGTGGGGTGACCACTTCTGGTCGCCAAGCTACTGCATCGTGAGCTGTGGCGGAGCGCCACTGGAAATCATCAAGCGATATATACAGGACCAGCAGAAGCCAAACAGAAAGTATGTGAGGCGGTCTTGACCCCCTCCCTCACGGAAGGGGATTGCGACCGCAATTGTTCAACCCGTATACTCGCAGCCCACGGCATCCTATGGGAGAAACCCATCCGACACAGGCTCCTTCGGCTGGGCCGTCCTCGGCTTCTTCATTCCTATGGATCGTATTCGCAGGCATCTTATTCGCCGCATTCGGCTCCTACTAAAGAGACAAGCCGAAACGACAGTCCCATAAAAGACGAGGGTGACGCATCCTATTTTCATGGGATGCGTCACCCTCGCTCCTGAAAAGGATAGGTTAACTGCAGGGGACCTGGATTGCGGGCGAACCGTCAGTGGGATATGCGAAACACATATTTTCATATCCGTCGTCCCCTCCCGTGGAACCACCTCCGTTGCCACCGCCCTGGGAAGGCTGCTGTGGTTGTGGCTGTGGTGTTGGCGTATAGCCGCCGCCGGTCGAACCACCTGTGGACTGCTGAGGAGTGTACGTGTATCCGCCGCCCTGGGATTGCGTGTATCCGCCGCCCGTGTATCCGGTGTAGCCACCGCCCGTGTCACCCGCGGAACCACTATCGTTGCCCGACGTTTGGGCGGTGTCTTCGGCCGTCTGCTTCGCCTTTTCGGCCTTGGCCTTCGCGTCCGCGTCTGACTTCGCCTTGATGGAGTCGTTGACGGCCTTCACGGCATCCGAGATGGCCTTCTCGTCCTTCGTCTTGATGGCGTTCTCCAATACGGTGCGGGTCTTGTCGTCCTTCACCCTGCCCTTCGAATCATTCAGGATCTTGGTCGCGTCGGCAACGATCTTGTCGAGTTTCGAACCGTTCACGGCCTCGGCCTTGCCCTTGACCTCGCTCACGGTCCTGGAATATGCGGTCGCAAGACCGTCGATCTCCTTCGTCATCGCCTTGATATCAGTCAGATTGCCGGAGGGACATTCCGGAATGGTCGTCTTCGTCTTCTCGGCGGTCTTCACGGTCGAGGTCAATACGGCGACCGTTTTCGCGTCCTTGACCTCCGAATCCTTGACCGTGACTGCGGTCTTCAAGGCGTCCGACTCCAGATACTCCGTCAGCTTCTTCTGCGCCTTCACCGCCTTGTCGTATGAGGTGGCGCATTCCTCTGAAGCCGCCGTCAACTGATTATGGTTCCAATACAGATATCCACCGGTGCCGACAGCCGCCAAAACAACGACGGCAGTACCCCCCGCAATCAACGGAACCAGCCACTTCGGACGCTTACGATCCGGAGGCAGGGGGACTTCGAATTCCGTCACCGGCTCAACCGGTGGCGTGACGTTCATGTTCATAGGTTCTTCTTTCTCGTTCATTTGTCTTTTCCTTATACTATGTCGTTGACTGTCAGGCTGAACCGTGTCTCCAATACATGGTCGCCGATAGGCCTTGTTTCGTGGACAATTTCAGAGTGCATCCAATGATATGCGCTTGCAAGCGCAACGGTAAGGTGGCCGCTCACAAAAAATATCGGTCAATTTCAATAAAAAACCGGTTAATTACAAGATTTGACGTTATGGTAAAAACCGCAAGAGTCCAGTGAATATCTCTGGCGACAAAATATCCTTCTTATCAGAGGAGACGATATGGGGAGAAACAACAATCCCACTCGCGGTTCCACAATCCGGCATGTGGTCCGCACGATCGCCGCGGGCGTCGCGGCAGCGCCACCCTGGCGGCGGGCATGCTCGTCGCGGGCACGGCGGACGCGGCCGACATGCGTGATCCGTTTGAGCGCTCCATTCAGAACGGCAACCCGGGCTTGTGGGCGAACATGGGTACGATCACGTTCAGCAACGGACACAAGTACGAGGACATGGAGCAGTCGCTCGGCGTGGTCGACAAGGTCAACGGGAAGAACGTGTACTGCATCCAGGCCGACACGCTCTACACGGGCACGGCGGGCACGTGGGGCGAGTGGACCGACGCGAAGACGAAACCGGACGCGCAACGGCTCGCATGGCTGACCGACAAGTACAACGGGAACACGGACGACCTCACGCAGGCCGCGATCGCGGGCCTCATCCACCAGAAGCTCGATCCGATGGGTGAAGAATACCTGAAAGGCATCGAACGCCTCGGCTGGAAGGACGGCACCAGCTGGGACACGTACACGAAGAAGATGAACGAGTTGTGGAATGAGGCGGTCGCCAACACGCCCTCGAACCTCGACATGAGATACCAGTACACGATCGGCCAACGCAAAGGCACCATCGATGTCGGCATCCAGAACGGGAACGGCGGCTTCCTTTCAGGAATCACGTACACCGCGACCCTGAAGGGCCCGGCCGTGTTCGACCAGACCGGCAAGAACACGATCAGCGGCACCACCACGAATTCTGCGCAGCATGTCGCGTGGACCGCAACCGGCAATGGCAAGGTTATGCCTGTTTTTAATTACAAGGTTCCGAAGGCCGCCAAACTGTCCTCGCCGAACCAGAACCTGATGGCAGCTACCGATCCCGAGACCGTGTCGAAGAACATCCAGTTCGAGGTGCTGAACAACTTCAAGCCGACCATCGAATCCAACCAGACCGATCATCGCATCGAATACGGGCATGCGCCCGAAGATGATCTGACCTGGCATGTGGACCCGTCCGGTGGCGACTGGATTGAAGGCGCGACCATCAAGAGCACCGGCACCCTCTACTACTTCGCGAAAAAGCCGGTCGAAGGCCAGACGACCGTCAAGGATGGGGTGAAGGCCGCGACCGCGACCGTCACCGGCGACAAGGACGGCGCCACCAATCACGTGGACGCCGCCTCCATCACCATGGACCCCGACTTCGTGAAGACGCACCCGGGAGCCACCCCGTCGAGCCTGCCGGACACCGGCTGGTACACGTGGGTGTGGCAGATCACGCCCGACATGCAGGACGCCAACATGAGGCAGTACCTGTCCACGGACTACGACTGGTCTGACAACGTGCTGGAAGCGGAATCCACTCAGCATGTGCGCAACATGCAGCCGACCATCAAGTCGAGTGTGAGCGGCGCCTACAAGAATGATCAGAGCACGGTGGCCGGCGCCGACGGCACCGAACGTCCGAGCGTGCAAATCGGTTCCGCTCAGGCATCCGACAAGACCGATGTCGTCTACCTTGAAAAAGGCAGCATCATCCGTGATAAGGTCACGCTGGGCGTGACCGACGTGAACGGTGACGGCAAGGTCGACACCCAGGACTGGCTGCACACCAAGGACGGTCAGGGCGAAGGCAAGGAAACGGAAGACAACCAGATCACGCTTACCGTGAATGGCTCCATCTACGGTGGTATGACCCGCGAACAGGCCGAACAGGCTCAGAAGGATACCGCCGCAGGCAAGACCGTCGAACTACCCAAACAGGCCGTGAAGCTCGCCACCGCGACGTTCACCACGAACAAGGCCGGCGACTACCTGATTTCCAGCAGTGACGAGGACAAGCCTGTCGCCCAATGGAAGGCCGAGGATGGTGTGGATCTGACGAACCTGCCATCCGGATACGCCACGTTCGTGTTCGACATCGCGAACAAGGATCAGGACATGGAAAGCCAGACCGGTATCAAACCGTCCAAGGACTATCCGTTCGCCAAGGATGTTCATGAGGCTCCGTTCACTGCGGATGAGACCGTCATGATCCGCCTCACCCCGAAGCTCGACTCCACGGTGTCCAGCAAGGAAGTCAAGGCGGGGGAGACCACCATCGACAAGCTCGTCGTCGCCAAGACCAACGAAAAGGACGTGTGGCCCACCTACCCGGAGACCAACGTCACCGAAGGCGAGACCGCGAAGAGCACCCCGCTCAGCCTCGACTTCCACGGCGTCCTCTACAAGGTGAGTGACGACCCGTCCGCCGCGATCGAGGAAACCGACACCGTGCCCGAAAACGCGGTGAAGGTTCACGAGGCCGACATCAAGGACGTCACCAAGTTCGGCACCTACACGACCGACTCGTTCACCCTGACCGAATCGGGCACCTACGCTTGGCATTGGGTCATGACACCGAGCCTGACCGGCGACCAGAACCATAATCCGCTCACCGCCCTCGCATGGCGTCAGCTCACCCACGGCAAGGTGCAGCACGCTTTCGGACTCGCATCCGAAATCGTGCGCGTCCAAGGCAAGAAGCCCAACGTGCCGAAGTGCGAGGTGTCCACCAAGAGCCAGGGCGAGGTCACGTTCGAAAACGGCAAGGCCGACCTGCACGACGAGCTCCTGCTCAAGAACTGCGAGCAGGCAGCCAAGGCCGAATTCGAACTGTGGAAGCAGGCCAACGGAGACCAGTCGGGAGACGTGCTCATCACCGTCACCGGCAAGGTCGACGCGAAGGACGGCATCCACTCGCCGACCGTGACCGTGCATGAAACCGGCACCTACTACTGGCGTGAGAAGGTGTACGACCAGACGGGCAAGCTTATCTCCTACGGTGACGCGCGCAAACCGAACGAGACTGTGCTCGTCAAGGAGAAGGGCCTCGCCTCCACTGGTGTCGGCACCCCGATGCTCCTGTGGGCCGGGGTCCTCGCCGGAGCTGGTATCGCTCTCGCTCTGGCTGGTTCGAGGAAGCGTATCCGCCTGTAAGGCGGTCACGCTGATCGGATAGAAACCTTGATGGGCTCATTCCGCCGTAGTGGAGTGAGCCCATCCTGCTAAAAGGGGTATGTCGGATTGGTATCAGGTTTTTCTCCTCTGTCCTGATGCTTATCCGACATGCCTTTTCTTCGTATATGCTTGTTATACTGAATATGTTCACATAGAAAAAAATAAGGAGACCAGGAACCCATGGCAGGAGAGCCGACACTCACACTCGCAGGCAATATCACAGCAAACCCCGAGCAGAGGGGAGATACGGTCACTTTCACCATCGCGCACAATACGCGTCGACGTGACCGTAACGGGCAGACCGTGGATGGGGATGCCGTATTCATGCGATGCGCAGCATTCGGAGACCTCGCCCAGAACATCATGCGCTCCTGCTATAAGGGCATGCGCGTGGTAGCCACCGGTTACATGAAAACCAACAATTGGACGGACAAGACCACCGGCCAACAGCGTAGCAATCTTGAAATGATCGTCACCGATTTGGGTGTCAGCCTCCGGTTCGGCGTCACGCAATTTCAGAAGACCAGCGGCCAACAGTCCAACGGCAACGGCTACCGGCAGAACAATTACGGCGGCGGATACCAGCAGCCGAACAACGGCTATCAGCAAGGCGCATACAACAACTACCAGCAGCAGGGTTACAGCCAACAGGCTCCCGCACAGACACCGGCGCAACCTGCAGCACCCTCACAGCCCGCAATGGATCCGTGGGCTACGACCACGCCAGCCAGCACGGATCCGAACGGCGACGGCACCGACCCGGAATTCTAAACGGTTCCGACATTGATCAACCTGGAAGATCTGGCGACAGCCTCCGCCTATACAAGGGGGATTGTCGCCGACTCATCGCCTCCTTACCGGACAACAGCGTGGATTCCGTCGTAACCGACCCGCCGTATGAGATCGGTTTCATGAACCGCAGCTTCGATTCCACAGGCATCGCGTTCGACGTGGACCTGTGGAAGGATATCCTGCGCGTCCTGAAGCCGGGCGGGCATGTGGCGGCGTTCGCGGCCAGCCGCACCTATCATCGGCTGGCATGCGCCATCGAGGATGCGGGCTTCGAAATCCGCGACCAGATCGACTGGGTGTACGCGTCCGGCATGCCACACGGTTCGGATGCGACGCTCATGATCGACCGGGAACGCCGCGAGGATGTGGAGCCGACGCGATCCGAGACGGCGAAACCGTTCAAAGGCTGGTACAGCCAGCTGAAGCCCGCGCACGAACCCATCTGTCTGGCCCGCAAGCCGTTGGACGGGAATCTCGCCCACAATCTGCTCGGACACGGGACAGGCGCACTGCATATCGACGCATGCCGCGTCCCATTCCGCAACACGGCGGACGAGGCGGAGTCGAAGAACAAGAACGCGCACGCACGGTTCGGCTCCGGCCCACGTGACAACCACATCTACGGCGCAGATACTGCGGATCGCACCGATTACAAGGCGGAGGCCAGGTTCACTCCGAACATGATCTTCGACCAGATTACAGCCGCGGAACTTGACCGGCAGTCCGGCGTCACCGTCAGTCGCAAGGGGAAGCCACGCGCAAGCACGAAACCCGGTGACGGCTGGGGCATGACCCATACCGGTGCCGAATATGACGATATGGGCGGCGCGAGTCGATTCTACCCGGTTTTCAGGTATTGTCCGAAAGCCTCATCGGCTGAGCGGCCGAAAGTCGACGGCATTCTGCATCCGACGGTCAAACCGGTCGAACTCATGCGCTGGCTTGTCCGTCTCGTCACCCCGGCGGATGGTCTCGTGCTGGAGCCGTTCGCCGGAAGCGGCACCACATTGGAAGCATGTCTGCTCGAACACATGCAATGCACGGCAAGCGAACTCGATTCCGACTATATCAAGCTGATCCACGCACGACTCAGCAAACCAATACAAAACGAGCTCTTCTAGAAAGAAGTCAACTACCTCATCCGTAAGGGCGAGGTAGTTGACGTATATAGGGAAAACGCAGTGCAAAAAACAAGCATTGCCCTAAATCGTCTTTTAGCCGATAATGTAGATTATGTCAGATAAGAATCACTCTCAATAAGAAGTCCGCTCTCCCAGCTAGAAAGAACCCATGAACGCAAACCAATGGAAACGAGCCCTATTCAGCCACTCCGAGGGAGAGAACACAAGGACAAGCGCCGGCACAGATTATTCTCAGCAGTACAATGCGCGGCAACGGAAAACGAATTGGCGGAATCGAGGCCATCAAAGTGGGCATGGACGAAACTGGCGTTAGCGGATTCTTCTGCTGTCATCGTTCTGATTGGACAGTGTCGCCGACCGTATTATCAATGAGGACCGTCAGTCCGCTTTCGTCGAATTTGTCGTAGTTTTCAATATCGTAGTGCATTTGCAATTCCAGCCAGTATTCCGGTGATGTGCCCAACACGTAGGCGAGCTGGTATGCGAGGCTTGTGGTGATGCGTCTTTTCCCGTGTATCAGGCCACTGATGGTGGTTTGTGGCAGGTTCATGGCTTTCGCCAGACGGTACATGGTGATGTTGTTTGGTTGCAGGTATTGGTGTAGCAGCACGTCGCCTGGGAGTGGCGCATGTCCTACATCGTTCATAGCCAGACCCTTTCACGTAATTCACTGACTTTTTTCTGATAGTAACAAAAGAAGCTACCGTTTTGCTTCGGTATGTGGGAATACGGTTTTGCCCGCCTCTCCCCCTGTTTCGGGTCGAAGGCGGGCAAAACACGTTTGGTGCGGTGAGAATCAGTCCTCGACTGCATGCCATCCATCGGCATGCTTGGCGGAACGTACACGCACGAGCACGCAGCCAGCACCGGCGATGGTCATGATCGCCGCCAGCGTGGCGATTGCGGTGGTGTCCGATCCGGTGGAGGCCAGACCATTGTTCGTCACACCTGCAGCCTGCTTCTTGGCCTGTTCAGCCTTCTGCTTCTTGGCTTCCGCATCCTTCTTGGCTTGGTCGGCCTTCTGCTGGGCCGCCTGCTGCTTCTTGGCTTCCTCCTCGGCCTGCTTCTTGGCTTCGGCTTCGGCCTGCTTCGCGGCGGCAAGCTCCTTGTCGGACGCCTGCTTGTCGGCGAGCTTGGCATCATAGTCGGCCTTGGCCTTCTCGTATGCCTTGTCGGCTCATCCTTGGCCTTGTTCGCCTCGTCCAGCTTGGACTGCGCTTCCGTCAGCTTCGCGTTCGCCTTCTTGAGGTTCTCCTCGGCGTTCTGCAGACGCTTGATGGTGTTCTGGGCGTCGTTGAGCTTGCCGGTGGCCGCGTTGAGGTCGTCCTTCGCCTTCGCGTATGCGGCCTTGGCGTCGGCGATGGCCTCGTCGGCGGCCTTGACCTGCTTGGCGGCGGCTTCAACCTTCGCGTCGGAAACGGTCTTGGCGTCGAGCGCGGCCTGCTTGGCCTTCTCGGCCTCGGCCTTGGCTGCCTTGGCGGCGGCCAGGTCGGCTGCGGCCTTCGTCTTGTCCGTGTTCGCCTGCTTGATCGCGGCTTCCGCATCCGTCTTGTTCTTGGCGGCGGTCTGGGTCAGCTTGTCGGCGGTATCGATCTTCGCCTGTGCGGCGGCGACTGCCGTGTTCGCCTTGTCCACTGCCGTCTGGGCTACGGTCTGGGCGTCGGTGGCGGCGTCGGCTCCGGACCGGGCTTCCTTGGTGGCCTGCTGGGCGGCGGAATAAGCCGCGTTCTTATCGGCTTGATCCTTCCTGGCTTCCTCCAACGCCTTGGCCTTGTCCTCGTTCGCCTTCACGGCCTCGTCATACGCTTTCTGCGCCTCGTCGGCGGCAGCCTGCAAATCCATGGCCTTCTGCGCGGCCTGCTGGGCTTCCTCAGCGGCCTTCCGTGCGGACTGCTGGGCGGCGGCCAGCGCCTTGGCCGCATCGGAAGCGTCCTGTGCGGCCTGCTTGCTCTTGGACAATGCGGTCTGGTATGCGGCGTCGGCTCCGGTCAGGGAATCACGGTAGGCAGTCAAATCAGTCAGGTATGCGTCAACGTCCATGATGCGGCCCGCGTCGGAGCCGATTCCGTTAGCGTTTTCGGTGAACAGCTGACTATGGGTGTTCCCGCCGATACCCGTGATGTTGCCGTTCTGGCTGACGCCGAAACCGGTGAGGGTCAAATCGGGGTTGACCAGCGTGGTGTAATGGCCATAAGCGCAGGGTTTGACGGGCTTGCCGTCCGAGGCCTTGCAATCCAGGACACCGTCGGACATGTCCTTCTCATACATGGACTTCTCCGTGTCGTACCAGCCCTTAAAGGGATCAGTGTAACCCCAGGCGAGGTTTTCGCTGGCGGGGAATTGAAGTGGATGGTTCACGTTGTTGTTGGCATAATCCGCATCCGCCATGGCCTGTGCCATCAGGGTGTCACTGACCTTGAGGGGCTGCAGGCCTTCCTTCGCGCGAAGCTGATTGGCTTCCTGGATGAACTTCAGGGCCTCGATCATGTTGTCCAACGTGGTCGCATCACCCTTGGCACCATTATGAATGGCGTCAAGATACTCGGTGACGGTCGGATCGGTGAGAACCTTGACTGCCTGAGAGGCACCCTTGTCGCCGAAGTAGGCCACTGCGCCCTGAGACAGCTTGTCCTGAGCCTCGTCTGCCGCTTCCTTCTTGGCGTCGGCCTCGCTCTTGGCATCGGCGGCGGCCTGCTGCTTCGCCTCGGCGTTGGAAGAGGAGTCGGACACCGCCTTGTCGGCATCCTTCTGCGCCTGTTCCGCCTTCTGCTGGGCGGTGGCGGCGTCGGCTGCGGCCTTCTTCGCCGCTTCGAGCTTCGCGGCCAGGTCGGAAAGACCTCCATCATCCTTGGACAATTGCTCGACCTTGGCATCGGCCTTCCGCTTGGCTTCAAGCGCCTTGGCCTCGGCCTGCCTGGCCGCATCCAGCTTGGCCTGCGCGACGTTCACCGCCTCGTCGGCCTTCGTCTTGTCGCCGGTCGCCGAAGCCTGCTGCCTCCTGGCTTCCGTCAGCTCCTTCTCGGCGGCGGCCTTGTCGGCCGCGGCCTTCTTCGCGTCCGCGTCGGCCCGGTCGGCCTTCTTCTGCGCGTCACTGATGGCGGTATCCGCCGCATCGGCCTTCTTCTGCGCGTCCGTGGCCTGCCTGTCGGCCGCATCGATATCGGTCTGGGCCTTGTCGGCGGCCTGCTGATGGGAGGCGGATTCGGCCGTGGCCTCATCCTTCGCGGCCTGTGCGGCCTGCTTGTCGGTTTCGCCCTTGGACTGGTTGTCGGATGCCTGCTGCATGGCCTTGTTGGCGTCGTTGATGGCGTTGGACGCGTCGTTCGCGGCCTGCTGCGCGGCCGCGATCTTGTCGGCCGTGTCAGTCGCATCCTGTGCGGCCTGCTGTTGGGCCTTGTTGGCGTCGTCATAATTCTTCTGGGCCTGCTGCTGGCCGTTCGCGGCTGTCTGCTGCTGGGCGGCGGCGGCGTCGAGGTTCTGCTTGGCGGTGTCCAGTGCGGCTGCGGCGGCGTCGGCCTTGGCCTGTGCTTCGGTCACGCCGGTCGGGGATGCCTGTGCGATGGCCTGGTTGGCTTCGGTGGTGCTCTGCTGTGCCTGCTGGATGCTGTCTTGGGCCTGTGTGATTGCCTGATTGGCTTGGTCGCCGGCGGTTGTGGTTTCGTCGGCCATTGCGACTGCCGGAGCGGCAAGGGTTGCCATCACGGCGGTGGTTGCCACTGTGATCTTGGTGATGCCGTGTGTCATGGGGAACTTCTTCTTTCTCGTGTATGTGTCTTCCTTTTCGGGTTTACCCCGATGTCGGGAGATTACGTGTTTTTTGTTTCACAAACATATAGTAACACCTTTTTTTACTAACGCAAATTGTCACTATCATGTGTCTGTGGCAAACCTATATGATGACCCACGGCACGCCGACTGCGACAAAGCGAAAATCCGACAGCCAATATCCCCGTCACGGTGACGCCTGAAACAAAAGCCGCCTTTTTTACGTCCCCCGTGGCATCTCCGGGCAAGGGGGCCTGATCGGGCATGCTGTTGCGCTCCCCCGTGACAAGCAGTCGCAGCGTATTGCCCTGCCCCGTACAGGTGAGGAGCGTGACCTCGTCCTTCCCCTTATGGACACGCAACGATTTCGTGTCGGTAGGAGAGACGATGCGTTTGCTGGTGACTCGATAGGCGAGCGTGTTACCCATGACCTTGATATAGAACGGGTCGCCGTCTTCGAGTTCACCGAGCCGGGTGAACAGGGTCGCGCCTTTCAGATTCGAATGACCGGTGATTACGGCGCGCGTATTCTTGCCACCGATAGGCAGACTGGTGCCCGCCAGATGGCCGGCCGCATGTTCGAGCACATCTTGACCAGCTCCGTGGAGGATGGGCATGTCGACGCTGATCTTCGGAATCAGAATCTCACCCATGGCATCCAACCCATTCACGGACAGTTGACGCCGGTATTCGGCATCGCCCTCGAAATTGCCCTCGGTCTTCCCATCGAACACAGGTTCTCCTATCTGTGGCTGACCGCCTTCATAAAGACGCTGATTATATGCGATGGCAGATTGGACGACGCTTTGACGGGAGGATTCCGGAAACAGCGCGGCCGTCTGGCTGACGGATCGCGCCTGCTCGTCAACGGCGCGGTCGCCGAGCGTCTGCTGGATGCGGGGCATGGCGACAAGCACCATGCCCGCGATCAGGCAGATGACTGCGGCGACCGCGTAGATCCGGGAATGGCGGACGAGCCGGCGGGCGCGATTGTCGCGCGCCCGCTTGTCGCGGACCGCATCCGCGACGCTCTCCCACACGTCGGTTTCGGCCGCTGCCGTCACTTCGCGTGCTTTCCGCCGGTGATCGGCATGTGCTTACCGGTGCGCTTGGTTGCGGCCATGCGCATGCGTAGCATCGGCATCATCACGCCGAGCGCGATCAGCATGAGCGCGAATCCGGCGTACAGCCAGATGGTCGGCACCTGGGCCTGTCCGCCCGTGAACGGCAGGGTGGTCAGGCTCGGCTCCCACTGGGCGTACACGGTGGTGCTGCCTTCGGCGGGCAGTGTGACCTTGCCTTCGCCCGGCTGCAGGAAAGTGCTCCCTGCGGGCGGGTTCTTCTCCGTGCTCCATCCGACGAACCGGTAGCCGGGTCGGGTGATCTTCGGCTCCTTCGCGTCACCGGGGATGGTGACGGTGGAGAAGGCGTCGCCGGTCACGTCATCGACATGGCCGATGCCGCCGTTCGGGTTGAACTTCAGGCTGGCACCGTTGATTTTCCACTGCGCGTAGAGCACGGAGGTGTTCTTCGGCGTGGACTTGTCGTTGGCCGTCAGCACGTAGTCGGCTCCCGTGGCGTATGCCTTGCCCTTGCCGTCGGCCTGCGTGTTCCAGCCGGAGAATGTGTAACCAGGACGGTCGAACGGGTTCGTGATGGTCTTCACGGTCTGGTCGACAACACCGTCCACCGTCTTGGTTTCCGAGCCGACGGTTCCGATGTTGCTGTTGTACACCAGGTGTGCGGGGTCGGCCTTCCATTGGGCCCACACGGTGGTGGTTCTCGGTTCAAGCGTGTGTTTGTCGCCCGGTTGCAGGCTTGGGTCGCCGCGTTTGCTGGTGCTCCAGCCGGTGAACGTGTAGCCTGGACGGTCGAAGCTGTTCTGGCTGATGGTCACCGTGTCGCCGGTGTTGCCGGTGGTGTCGGGTGTGCTGCCTGTGGTGTTCGGCCAGTCGTTGCGGTACTGGATGGTTGCCGGGTTTGCCTTCCAGATGGCGTACAGGTCGTTGCCTGCTGGCTTCATCACGTACTGGCTGACGCCGTTCTTGCCTTCGCCGTATGCGGTGCCGGAACCGTCCTTGGCGGTGTCCCAACGAACGAACGTGTATCCGTCGCGGGTGAAACCATTGGCGTTTGTGGTCAGTTCGTCACCGGTCTTGCCGGATTGTGCCGCCGTGTTGCCTCCGGTTGCGCCGTTGCCGTGATAGGTGAGGGTTTGTGCGTTACCGGCCCAGCAGGCATATAGGGTGCTGGAACCACGCAACGTCCACTCGCTGTTAGGTTTCACTGCATTGCCCTTGCAGTCGGCCTGAGTGTTCCACGTGACGAACGTGTAGCCGTCGCGGGTGAATCCGTTGTCGCGCACGTTGATCTTCTCGTCGGTCTTGCCAGTCTGCGGGTCGGTCTTGCCGCCGGTCGCCCCGTTGCCGTCGTAGGTGAGGCTGGCCTGGCCGGGCGTCCACTGCGCGTACAGGGGTGAGCGTGCCGTTCGCCGTCCACCTGGCTCCCGGCGCGTACCTGGCGCC
>ENA-OQCO01000521-OQCO01000521.1-human-gut-metagenome-genome-assembly--contig:-NODE-521-length-20712-cov-2.091912_pt1 | contig 20712 bp, 21 predicted proteins | sample MGYA00242500_ERZ504582 | MGnify/ENA primary metagenome ERZ504582 (study PRJEB26092, sample SAMD00036346) | human gut metagenome | host: Homo sapiens | study: EMG produced TPA metagenomics assembly of...
CTGCCACGCCGGTACTGCCACGAAATGAAGCTCACCGGCTTGTGCTTGGGGGAGATGCCTACCCGGCTGCGCCGGATGGCCGCCGACACCGCATCCACGGCCTCGTCCTGTCCCACGATATGCTGCTTCAGCCGCACATCCAGCTCCGCCAGACGCTTGAACTCTTCTTCCTTGATCTTGCTGGCGGGGATCTTGGTCCACATCTCGATGACCCGTGCGATGTTCTCCATGGTCACCTGCGGCACACCCTTCTTCTCCAGCTCTGTCAATTCCTCCTGCAGGCGCATCTCCTGGCTCCGCAGCTCTGCGATGCGGGCATAGCGCTGATCCAGCTGTTCCTCCGTCACCTCCTCCCCCTCCGGGGCCTCGGCAGACATAAGGGTCTCCCGCTCGAAGGTCACGTTCTCCAGATCCCGCTTCACCTCCATCCGGCGGTTGATGGTGGGATCCTTCAGATTCAGGTCAGAGCAGGCCTCGTCGATGAGGTCGATGGCCTTGTCCGGTAGGAACCGGTCGGTGATATACCGCTCCGACAGCAGCACCGCCTGCCGCAGCACGCCCTCCGGGATAGACACCCCGTGGTACGTCTCATAGTAGTGGGCAATACCCTTGAGGATCTTCAGCGTGTCCTCGATGCTGGGCTCCGCCACCGTCACCGGCTGGAAGCGCCGCTCCAACGCCGTGTCCTTCTCGATATACTTGCGGTATTCGTTGAAGGTGGTGGCTCCGATGACCTGAATCTCCCCACGGGACAGGGCGGGCTTGAGGATGTTGGCGGCGTTCATGCTGCCCTCGGCATCTCCGGCCCCCACGATGTTGTGTACCTCGTCGATGACCAGAATCACGTTGCCCAGCTTGCGGATCTCCTCGATGAGCCCCTTCATGCGGCTCTCGAACTGTCCCCGGAACTGGGTACCGGCCACCAGAGCCGTCAGATCCAGCAGATAGACCTCCTTGTCCCGCAGCTTGAAGGGGACCTCCCCGGCGGCGATGCGCTGGGCCAGTCCCTCGGCAATGGCAGTCTTGCCCACGCCGGGTTCACCGATGAGGCAGGGATTGTTCTTCTGCCGGCGGTTCAGGATCTGCACCACCCGCTGGATCTCCTCCTCCCGGCCGATGACGGCGTCCAGCTTGCCCTCTCTGGCCCGGCGGCTGAGGTTGATGCAGTAGTTGTCCAGATATTTGTGCTTCTTCTCGCCCTTGCGGGACTCCTTGCCGGTCTCCCGCTGCGGGGTCTCTCCCTTCTCTGCCGGGGGATTGTTGTTGCCGCCGAAGAGCCGGTTCAGGAAGGGGAAGGTGGCAGTCTTGCCGCTCTCCTCATCCTCGTCGCCGTCCTCATTGGCCTGCGCCACATCCCCCAGTTCCTCGGCGCCGCCGAAGGCCTGCATCATCTCGCTGTTGAGATTCTCCAGATCGTCCGGGGTGATGCCCATACGCTTCATCATGTCCTCCACCTGCGGCAGGCCCAGCTGGGCGGCACACTTCAGGCAGAGGCCCTCGTTGACAGGCTCTCCCTTTTCATTCATCCGTGAGATAAACACCACGGCTACGTTCTTCTTGCATTTGGAGCAAAGTGTAGGTTGCATAGTTCTCCTCCGTTACAGGGTTGATTTCACCGGCGTCACAGGGCTGCAATGAGACCGATGGGATTGTTTTCCGCAAAGAATTTCAATAGGATGCTGTCCCGGATCAGCTCCGGCGTCACCACCCAGTTAAATCGCTGCATGAGCCACACCGCCGCAAACAGCAGCAGCACCGCCCATATAAAGCCCAGCAGAGCGCCGCCCAGTGCGTTCACCGTTCGCACCAGCGGCAGCTTCCCCGCCAGATCCAATGGCTTGAGCAGCAGCCATACCACCAGCAGAATGGCGATAAAAGCGGCGGCGTACACGATGCCGTAGGCGATGGAGTGGCTGACGCTCTCCGTCACAGCGGAAAACACCGACTCCCCGGTCTCCTTCACCCGCTGCGCCACATCCTCCAGAATTTTCTCCAGACTGTGGGCATCGAAGGCGAAGGCCGACAGCAGCTCCCCGGCATCGGCTCCGTCCTGACCGGACAGCTTCTGCTGGATGCTCTCCCGCAGCAGCGGCTCCAGCCACCGGCTCACCGGCGTCACGAAGCGGTTGGCACACCATGAGGCGCCGAAAAACGCCGCTCCCACGCTGATCACGCCGGCAAGGCTCTTCATCAGACCCCGCTTGGCCCCCAGCCACACAAGCCCCACCAGTACGGCGGCCAGTATGGCATCTATGGCCCATGTCATACGCATTTCCTCCTATTTATCAGGCCGCTTTACGGCAGGTACAGGCTGGCCGCCGACGCACCTGTCAGCACCGCCGATCCGTCGCTCCGCATCAGCACCGTCCCCGCCGCACTGACATCCTTCAGCACGGCGTATTCCTGCAAGTCCTTATCATAAATGGTCAGGTGGTCCTGATACAGCACCGCCACATACTTTCCTGCGGCGGAGAGGCTCATGACCTCCTCGTCGATATCCAGCGATGCCAGCTCCCGGCCCTGACTGTCCACCGTCACCAGCCTGCCCTGACTGCCGGACTTGTACCGTCCCAGCAGCAGAGCCGCGTAGCCGTCTCCGTCCAGACTGCACCGGTGGAGGTATCCGCCGTCATAGCTGTAACTCCCCGCCAGCTTGCCGCCGGTGGTCACAAACTGCAATCCCGTCTCCGTCACGGCGCAGTAGCTGCCGCCCACCGTGCCCAGATCGTATACCACGGCATTCTCCGGCAGAAGACATTCTGCGTAACGCTCCTCCCGGCCCAGCCGGTACAGGGCCAGACTGCTGACAAAGCTGCCGTTCTCCTGCCCCATGGTCACCGCCGCCATCTGGTGGCTGTCGGCGGATACCGCCGCCGTCATGAGAAACTGATCCCCGGAGTGGAAGGCAAATACCTTCTCCCCCTTGGGGTCGTACACCTCCACCGATGCCTTATAGCCGGAGGTATTTACCGTCACGGCCAGATAGCCGCCGGGGTTCAGAGCCGCTGCCAAAATGTCGCCGTCCAGTGTCAGCCGGTAGACCTCGCCCTGAGTGTCCAGTACATAGATCTCCCTGCCTCCGACGTCGTAGACCGCCGCCCACTTGCCGTTTCCGGTCACAGTGCAGTTGGTGAAGAGGATGCTCTCGCTGTATCGCACCTGTCCGTCCTCACCCATCAGCAGGATGCGGCTGTTGGAGGCCGCCGCCAGCGACCCGGACAGGGACACGAACCGATACTCCCGGTCTGCCGCATACTGGTATAGCTGGGCGCAGCCGTTCTCGTCCTTCTCCGCACGGGCATAGATGACGCTGCGGCGCAGTCCGTCAAAGGTACCCCGCTGCCACAGCAGGGACACCGCCACCACCGCCAACAGCACCGCCGCCACGATCCCCAGCCACAAAAGCCGCCGACGGGTCCATATTTTCTTTTTCTCCACCCGCCGGGGAGCGTCCTGCTGGGGATTGCCCCCATCAAATTCCCGTTTATCCATTGAGTCGCTCATCCTCATACCAAACCCTCGTCAGGTACAATCCTCCCGGCGGCGCCGTTGGCCCCGCCAGCGTCCGGTTGCCGGAATCCAGGATCACCGGGATATCCTCCGGCTTCAGCTTTCCCTCCGCCGCATAGAGTACCGTCCCGGTAATGGCCCGTACCATATTATACAAAAAACCATTGGCGCATACCTTCAATTCCAGCAGCTCCCCGTTCCGGGTCACATGGCAGTAGTAGATGGTCCGCACGGTGCTGCGCACATTGGTGCCGACGCTCCGCACGGCGGCAAAGTCGTGGGTTCCTTCAAAGGCCCGTGCCGCCCGGTCCATCACCTGCTCATCCAACCGCTTGGGATAGAAATACGCCCGATCCACATAGAAGGGATTCTTGATGCGTGAATTGTAGATGCGATAGGTATACTCCTTCCTGATGCAGGAGCCGATGGCGTTGAAATCCTCCGCCACCTCATAGGCCGCCTTCACCACGATATCCTCCGGGATATGGGTGTTCACCGCAAAGGGGATGCGGTCTACCGGGATCCGGGAGGAGGTCCGGAAATTGGCCACATAGTGCTCGGCGTGGACCCCGGCGTCGGTGCGCCCGCAGCCGGTACACTTTACCGGTTCGCCGCACACCATAGAGAGGCCTCGCTCCAGCGTCTGAGCCACTGTGACCTCCGTTTTCTGCACCTGCCACCCGTGGTAGGCCGTTCCGTTATACATCAGGATCAGTGCGATGTTCCGCACGATGCACCTCCTTAGATACCCATATGCTTCAGCACGATAAGTCCCGCCGCCAGTGCCACAAAGGCCGCCAGCACCACAAAATCCGCCGCCTGATACCGCAGCACGTGCAGGGCCGTCCGCCCCTCGCCGCCGTGGTAGCACCGGCACTCCATGGCCGTGGCCAGCTCGTCCGCCCGGCGGAATGCACTGATGAACAGCGGCACCAGAATGGGTACCAGTGCCTTGGCCCGCTGGAAGATGTTCCCGGACTCAAAGTCGGCGCCTCTGGCCTTCTGAGCGGACATAATTTTGTCCGTTTCTTCGATCAGTGTGGGGATAAACCGCAGGGCAATGGACATCATCATGGCCAGCTCATGTACCGGCAGATGCAGCTTCTTCAGCGGCCCCAGCAAATTCTCCAGTCCGTCCGTCAGGGCGATGGGACTGGTGGTATATGTCAGCAGAAACGTTCCCATAATGAGCATCACGATCCGCAGCACCATGTAGATCGCCGCCGTCAGACCCTCATAGGTGATATGGCCCAGCAGCCACCCCTCGCCCACCGCCGTGCCGCCGGTGAAGAAAATGTTCATCACCGCCGTAAACGCCACAATGACGTACACGGGCTTGAGGCCCCGTGTCAGGGACTTCATGGGCACACGGGAGGCCACGATGCACACCGCCAGCACCGCCGCCACAATGGCGTAGGTCAAGGGGCTCTTGGCATTAAAGAGCGCCACGATGTACAAGATCACCGCCATTAGCTTCGTCCGTGGGTCCAGCCGGTGGACGATGGTATTGCCGGGGAAAAACTGCCCCAGCGTGATATCCTTCAGCATCCCTCACTGCCTCCCTCCGGGCCAGCAGCGCCTGCTCCAGCTCCTCGATGGTATATACCGCCGGGTCGATATCCATGCCGCGCCTGCGCAGCGCCATGGCGATCTTCGTCACCTGCGGCACATCCAGTCCCGCCTGCTCCAGCTCCTCCGCCCGTGCAAATACCTGCCGGGGCGTGCCGTCCATATAGACGTGGGCATCCCGCATCACCACGATGCGCTCCACGTTCCGGGCAATTTCCTCCATGCTGTGGCTCACCAAGATCACCGTGGCCTGCTTCGTCTCGTGGTACGCCCGGATCTGCGCCAGAATTTCGTCCCGGCCACGGGGATCCAGCCCCGCCGTTGGCTCGTCCAGGATCAGCACCTTGGGCTCCATGGCCATGACCCCGGCGATGGCCACCCGGCGCTTCTGCCCGCCGGAAAGGTCGAAGGGCGACTTCTCCAGCAGCTCCTCCGCAAGGCCCACCATCCGGGCCGATTCCCGCACCCGGCGGTCGATCTCCTCTTTATCAAGCCCCATGTTGCCGGGGCCGAAGGCAATGTCCTTATACACTGTCTCTTCAAACAGCTGGTACTCCGGATACTGGAACACCAGCCCCACCTGAAAGCGCACCTGTCGGATCTGCTTGGGGTCCGCCCAGATGTCCTTTCCGTTGAGATAGATATGCCCCTGCGTGGGCTTCAGCAGCCCGTTGAGATGCTGGATCAGCGTGGATTTCCCGGAGCCCGTGTGACCGATGACCCCTAAAAATTCCCCCTGCATGATATCCAGCTCTACCCCATCCACGGCGCTGCGCTGAAAGGGCGTTCCGGCGCTGTAGGTATGGGTGAGCTGCTCGATTCGTATGATCGGTTCCAATTCGTTACTTCCCTTCTGCGCCGAACCGCCGGTACAGCGCATCCGCACATTCCTCCACCGTGATGGCCGTCAGCGGCAGGTGCTCCCCCTGCCGGTTCAGCCGCTGCATCAGCTCCACCGTGTCCGGCGCCGCCAGCCCCAGCTCATGGAGCCGCTCCACCTGTGCAAAAATCTCTCTGGGCGTGCCGTCCATGGCGGCCTCGCCGTCGTTCATCACAATGACACGGTCCGCCTCCTCGGCCTCCGCCATGTGGTGGGTGATGAGCACCACCGTCATGCCCCGCTCCCGGTTCAGCCGATGGATGGTGTCCAGCACCTCCCGCCGTCCGTGGGGGTCCAGCATAGCCGTGGCCTCGTCCAGCACGATGCACTCCGGCTCCATGGCAATGACGCCGGCAATGGCCACCCGCTGCTTCTGTCCGCCGGAGAGCAGGTGCGGCGCATGGCGGGCAAAATCACTCATACCCACCGCCTCCAGCGCATCGTCCACCCGCCGACGAATTTCCTGCGGCGGAACGCCCAGATTTTCCGGGGCAAAGGCCACATCCTCCTCCACCACGTTGGCGACGATCTGGTTATCCGGGTTCTGGAACACCATGCCCACCCGCCGCCGGATCTCCAGCAGCATCGCCTGGTTATGGGTATCCATCCCCTCTACATACACCGCCCCGCCAGATGGCAGCAGCACGGCGTTCATGTGCTTAGCCAGAGTAGATTTCCCGGAGCCGTTATGCCCCAGTACCACCACGAAGCTGCCCTTCTCGATGCCGAGGCTCACGCCCCGCAGCGCCGGCTCGCTCCGCTTGCCCTCCTCCGCCGGATAGGCGAAGGTCAGGTCCTTTGTTTCGATCATGGTCATATTCTGCGTTCTCTTTTCACTCGTTCTCAGATGGTATGGCTGACCTTCAGCATCTGCCACAGCCAGACGGAGGCCACCGCCACGCCCAGCACCACGGACCAGCCCACCGGCTGTCCGTCCCGCCGCAGCTGCACCACCCGCAGCGTCTGTCCCAGTAGGAACAGCGCCAGCGCCACACAGTACACCATCAGCGTCACCCACACCGGCGGCACCAGCTGTGCCGTCAGCAGCACCGCCAGCCACCCCACCTGCAAAAAGGCCATGAGCCCGTAGCAGATGCAGCTGCCCACCTCGGCGCTGCCCAGCCTGTTTTTCTTCATTGCACTCTCCTCTTGCAACCGGCTGTTTCTCTCTTAGCTCTTATAAGTCTTGTTATTCCGCCGTCCAACGGCCGGTAGCGCCGCAGGGCAGCGCCATACCGGACTGCGTACACGGCAGGCCCAGCTCGTCCCACGTCACCCTGCCGCCGAAGCGCTTGCCCACCAGCATCTGCAGAATGTATCCCAGCACCGACGGAGCCAGCCCCGTGGTATAGGAGTTGAGGATCACGAACAGGGGCTTATCCGACAGCACACGGGCGCAGAGCTTCACAAAGGGGAACAGATTCTCCTCCAGCTTCCACACCTCGCCGCCGGGTCCCCGGCCATAGCTGGGCGGGTCCATAATAATGGCGTCATAGGTCTTGCCCCGGCGAATCTCCCGCTCCACGAACTTGGCGCAGTCATCCACGATCCAGCGGATGGGGGCCTCCTGCAGGCCCGTCAGCCGGGCGTTCTCCTTGGCCCACGCCACCATTCCCTTGGCGGCATCCACGTGGCACACACTGGCCCCCGCCTTGGCACAGGCCACCGTGGCCCCACCGGTGTAGGCGAACAGGTTCAGCACCCGGATAGGCCGTCCCGCCCGGCGAATCTGCTCCATGGCAAAGTCCCAGTTGGCCGCCTGCTCCGGAAACAGCCCCGTATGCTTGAAATTCATGGGCTTGACCTGAAAGGTCAGCTCCTTATAGTGAATAGGCCAGTTCTCCGGCAGCTTCCCCTTGTCCCAGTGGCCGCCGCCGCTGGAGGAACGGCTGTACCGCCCGTTGGCCCTCCGCCAGCCGGGATGACTGTGATCCGTCTCCCAGATGGCCTGAGGGTCCGGCCGCACCAGTATCTGTTTGTCCCAGCGCTCCAGCTTCTCTCCGCCGCCGCAGTCCAGCAGCTCATAGTCCTTCCAGCCATCTGCGATCCACATAATAGGGTATACCTCCGCACATTAAATCAGTTTATTATACAATGAACCGTCCCCGCCGTCAATGCGGCATGACCATTTTTCACCTTCCAGTTCTTGAACAAATCTTGAACTTTTTCCTCCGCCTCTCCCCGGCCCGAAGCATGACAAAAGTATCACTTCCCAGTCCTTGACAACCTGTTTCTCATATGGTATCCTATGTGTACTATAATCTCTAATACACATAGAATCTTCATACAGAGAAAGGATGCTTCCTTATGGATACCTTGCGAATGACCAATTACATCATCGCCGTTGTTTTCTTTGTCTGCTATACCTATCAGTTCCTGTACATTCCCGTTCCGTGGCTGCTGGCCAAGCGCAAGGCTGCCAAGGCGGCGGCGCTGGAGGCCACGCCCCACAACTACGCCGTGCTGATCTGCGCCCGGAACGAGTCCGCCGTCATTGCCGACCTCATCGGCAGTCTCCGCAGCCAAACCTATGACCAGAGTCTGCTGCACATCTTCGTGCTGGCGGACAACTGCACCGATGACACCTCCGACATTGCCCGCAGCGCCGGAGCCACCGTCTATGAGCGCTTCAATAACGTGCAGGTGGGCAAGGGCTACGCCCTCCAGACCCTGCTGGGCCATCTGGAGCAGGACTACCCCGCCGGGTTCGACGGCTACTTTGTCTTTGACGCCGACAACATTCTGGACCCCGGTTACATCGCCGCCATGAACCGCACCTTCTCGCAGGGCCACGATATCGTCACCAGCTACCGCAACAGCAAAAACTACGGCGATAACTGGATCTCCGCCGGCTACGCCCTGTGGTTCCTGCGGGAGAGCCGCTACCTCAACCACGCCCGCAGCCTGCTGGGTACCAGCTGCGCCGTCTCCGGCACAGGCTTCCTCTTCAGCCGGGCCGTGCTGGAGGAGACCGGCCCCTGGCCCTTCCATCTGCTGACCGAGGACATCCAGTTCTCCGTCCACGAGATCCTTCAGGGCCGCAAGGTGGCCTTCGCCCCTGACGCCGTCCTCTACGACGAGCAGCCCACCACCTTCCGCCAGTCCTGGCGGCAGCGGATGCGCTGGTCTCAGGGCTATCTGCAGGTGTTCCGTGACTACGGCGCCCGCCTTCTCCGGGGCATCTTCCGGGGCAGCTTCTCCTGCTTCGATATGTCCATGGCCATCATGCCCGCCTTCGTCCTCTCCACCGTCAGTATCCTCGTCAACCTCACGCTGGGTGTCGTCGGCGCTCTGGCCGGAGACAACCTGTTGGTGGCCTCGAGTCCGTGGGGCAGATGCTGCTGAATATATACCTGACTCTGCTGGTGTTGGGCGGTATCACCACCATTACAGAGTGGAAGAATATCCGCACCTCCCCCGTCAAGAAGATCGTGTATATGTTCACCTTCCCCTTGTTTATGTTCACCTACATTCCCATTTCTTTGGCGGCTTTCTTCTGCAAGCCCCAGTGGAAGCCCATCGAGCACCGGGTCTCCGCAGCGCATCTGCGGAGCCGTGACCGGCAGGAGGTCCTGCCCTTCTGAAAGCATATGGTGCGGCGGGGGATAAACCCGCCGCACCGCTTTATCTTAACACAAAGGAGCTCTTTCCCATGTACCGTATTCTCGTCTGCGACGACGAAAAGGAGATCGTTTCCTCCCTGACCGCCTGTCTCACCGCCGAGGGCTATCAGGTGGTCACTGCCCGCACCGGCTGGGAGGTTCTGGATATCCTGTCCAAGCAGCCTATCCATCTGGCCCTGCTAGGTACGAAGCTGCCGGGGCTGGACGGTCTTACCACCGTCACCCGGCTGCGGCAGATGCATGACCTGCCGGTGATCCTCCTGACCTCCGCAGCCGACAGCGAAGAAAATGTTCTGGAACTCACTGTGGGCGCCGATGATTATATCACTAAGCCCTTTCAGCAGGCGGAGCTGCTGGTGCGTATTCGCTGCCACCTCCGCCGCTACCTCCATCTCAGTCCTCCCTCCCCGGCAGCCCTCAAGGTCGGCGGTATTACGCTGGACGATGACGCCAGAGCCGTCACCGTCAACGATGAGCCGGTGTCCCTGACCCCACTGGAGTACGACATTCTGAAATTCCTTATGCAGCATCCCTGCAAGGTATTCTCTCCGCAGGAGATCTATCGCCAGGTCTGGCGGGAGCCTCCCGCCGCCGAAAACTCCGTGGCAGTCCATATCCGCCACATCCGGGAGAAGATCGAGGTAGACCCCAGCAATCCCCGCTATGTGACGGTGGTCTGGGGCAAGGGGTATAAGATCGAAGCCGGGGTATGACAGGTTGTCCCCGCTCCGCTCACATTTTCAAAAATCCCCGCGGCATATGCCTTGCATATACGGCGGTCTACATACATATCTCTCTCCTATGAGCCGCCGTGAGAGCCACGGCGGCTCACTCTGTTTCTGCTCGCAGGAATCAGCATAGCCGGAAACAGGGGCTCTTGTCATTTTTGCTTCCCCGTGGTAGAATGGAGAAAAACGAAACATCTAAAAGAATCACGGGAGACATCGCTATGACCGATCACACCGTTCCGCAGCTACCCCCTCGCAGTCAATGCACCGGCTGCGCCGCCTGCGCCGAGGGCTGCCCCAAAAATGCCATCCATATGCTGCCCGACCGGGAGGCTTCCTCTACCCCACGGTGACGGACGCCTGCATCCAGTGCGGCCATTGCACCCACATCTGCCCGGTGCTGCGCCAGCGGGAGGCCCATCCGGAGCCGGCGGTCTTTGCCGCATGGAACCCCGACAATGCCGTGCGGCAGAACTCCACCTGTGGGGGTGTATTCTCCCTGCTGGCGGACTATGTGCTGGAGGGCGGCGGCGTGGTGTTCGGTGCCGGGATGGACGCCCAGCTGCGGGTCCGCCATGAAGCGGTAAAGCGCAAGGAGGACCTGCCCCGCATCCGGGGGGCCAAGCCCGTTCAGAGCGACGTCACCGGCATCTATCAGCAGGTGCGGCGGGAGCTGGATCGGGGACGGCCTGTGCTGTTCTCCGGTACGCCCTGTCAGGTGGACGGACTTTACCACTATCTGGGAGAGCACCCGGAGAAGCTGCTGACCTGCGACGTGCTGTGTCGGGGCGTCTGCTCCCCCGGCGTATGGGCCAAGCTGGTGCAGTCCATGGCCTACATCAAGCGCAAGCAGCCGGTGGCCGTCCAATTCTGCGGCAAGCTGCCCGGCCAGAGGGAGCGCCGCTTCCAGGTACGGTTCGACGACGGCACTACCTTCGACTCCCCTCTGTCCAAGTCCGAGTTCGGCAGGGGCTTTTTCGGAAACCTCTTCCTGCGCCCGGCCTGTCACACCTGTCCCTATGCCTCCGTGGACCGGCCCGGCGATCTGTCGCTGGGAGCATTCTACGGCCTGCCCAAGGACGCCTACCCCCAGGAGCAGCGCAGCGGTGTCTCCCTGCTGCTGGTGAACACGCCCCACGGCGCCCATGTGTTCGATACGCTGCCCCTGAAGCGGGAGCTGCGGCCCCTGTCGGAGGCCGTGACCGGCGATCCGGCCCTGTCCTCCCCGGTGAAGCAGGCGGCCCAGCGGGCGGAGTTCTTCGATGCCTACGCCCGCCAGCCCTTCCAGCAGGTCCGCAACCACTATCTGGCGGCCCAGCTTCTCTCCGGCAGCAGGAAGCAAGGCGCAAGGCCCGGCAAAAGATCCGAAAAGCCTCTCTTTTCGCTGGTATTAAGGAGCGTCTATGGAAAAAACACTGATGCACACCTGCTGCGCTCCCTGCTCCGTCTCCTGCATCCAGCAGCTGCGGAGCGAGGGCATCGAGCCGGTGGCCTACTGGTATAACCCCAACATCCACCCCTATCAGGAGTACAAGGCCCGGCGGGACACGCTGATGGCCTACGCCCCTACCATCGGCATGGAGCTTATTGTGCAGGAGAATTATGGTCTGCGGGAGTTCTGCCGGGCGGTCTGCGGGGATATCGACCATCGCTGTGGCGTGTGCTACACCTTGCGGCTGGCCCAAGCGGCCCAATATGCCGCCCGGCACGGCTATGACAGCTTCACCACCACCCTGCTGGTGAGCCCCTACCAGAACCTTGAGCTGCTGGCGGAGACAGCGGAGCGCATGGGCCGGGAGTACGGTGTCCGGTTCCTGTACCGGGACTTCCGCCCCGGCTTCCGGCAGGGACAGCAGGAGGCCCGTGCGCTGGGCTTTTATATGCAGAAGTACTGCGGCTGCGTGTTCAGCGAGGAAGACCGCTACCAAAAGCAGATCCTCCGGGATCAGAAGGAGCCGGAGAAGCACATACTGCCATCATGATGAAAAAAAGCTGAGACCCGACTTCGGGTCTCAGCTTTTTTTTCATGATAGGGGTATTACCGCTTGTTGGAACGGATCCAGATGCCCTGCTGCCGGGCGTGCTCAACCAGCTCATCCCGGAACTTGGGGTGGGCCACGGAGATGAGCCGCTCCGCCCGCTCCCATGTGCTGCAGCCCACCAGATTCACGCCGCCGTACTCGGTGACGATGTAGTAAGCCAGACTCCGGGGATCGGTAACGATGTCGCCGGGATTCAACAGCGGTGTGATGCGGGAGACCATCTCCCCCTGCTTATCGGTGAAGGTGGAGGTCAGACAGATGAAGGCCTTGCCGCCGGGGGACACCGCCGCCCCCTCCAGAAAGTCCAGCTGACCGCCGGTGCCGCTGATCTGGCGGGTACCGGCGCTCTCGGCGCAGATCTGGCCGTACAGGTCCACGGAGATGCAGTTGTTGATGGAGACAAAGTTCTCGATGTTCCGGACGGTACTGGGAGCGTTGCAGTAGGAGATGGGGTAGGTCACCACGCCGGGATTCTCCCGCACCCAGTCGTACAGATCCTCGGAGCCGATGGCGAAGCCGAACACGCTCTTATAGCGGTCGATGTCCTTGCGCTTGTTGGTGATCTTCCCGGCCCGGTACATATCCAGATAGCAGTCGCACAGCATCTCCGTGTGGATGCCCAGATCCCGCAGATCGGACTGGGCCAGCATCTGGCCCACGGCATTGGGCAGTGAGCCGATGCCCAGCTGCAGGGTGGCGCCGTCGTCCATATTCTCCACCACGAACTCGGCAATGCGGGTCTCCGCCTCCGAGGCCGGCGGGGTTTGTATACTGGGCAGAGGGTTATGGGGGCCCTCCACGATCATATCCACGTCGTCGATGTGGATGCACTCGTCCAAGCCGCCGTAGACCCACGGCAGATTCTCGTTGATCTCCAGGATCACGATATCCGCCTTATCCAGCACCGCACGGGCAGAGGCGTTGGACAGGGAGAAGTTGAAGTAGCCGTGCTGGTTCATGGGGGTCACGCACATCATGGCCACGTTGACCGTCAGGAAGTGCTGATAGTAGGCTCCCAGATTCCGGAACACCATTGGGTTGAAGCTGCACATCCCCCGGTCGCAGAGCTTGCGCTCATAGCCTGACATATGCCAGCTGTTGTAGATAAAATGCTCCCGGCCGGGGTCGCACTCCACCATCTGGATGGGCTGCTGGATCAGGTAGCCACGGATCTTCACACCGTAGAGTTCCTCCTTGCGTTTGGCAATGGCGGCATCCATCAGAGACGGGAAGGCACAGCCCATGCTGATATCCAGCCAGTCACCGCTCTTGACCACACGGGCGGCCTCGTCCGGGGTGCAGAGCTTGCGCTTATATTCCGATTCATATTGGAAGGGTATAGCCATAGCGTTCCTCTTTTCTGTGTTTCGGGATATGATAGATCGTCTTTTCTTTAACAGAACCGTGCAGAAACGGCGGGCGGAGCCTCCGCCCCGCCCGCACGGGTCCTGTCACCCGGACAGGGCGCAGACACCCCGTCAACGTACTTTCATTTTACCATGTGTTACAGAATTGTCAATGTTAAATTCTCCAATTCTGCCGGGATGCAGTGCCTGCTTTTGTGCCGATGGGGCAAATCAGCCGATGACCGCCGGGGCCTGCGCCAAATCGAGGCGCCGCCGGAGACGGTGACCTCCCGGCCGGTGATGCGGTCGGTGTAGGTGCCGTCGGGCAGATCTACGGCCACACTGCCCCCGGCGTTCTTCAGGTCGAAGATGCCCCGAACACGGGCCTCCGGCCCGTCATAGCGGCCCACCACAGCCCGTTCCTCCACCGCCTCCAGCTGGAAGCAGGCGGACATGGGTAGGGTGCGCTTCATCTGGCGCAGCTGCTTGAGATAGGGCTGGAGGTCCAGCCGCATATCGCAGTAGGCATCGTCGGCGTTAAAGAGATCCACCCGGTGGCGGGGGGCGTACTCCTGTCCGCTGTAAAGCAGGGTGGTTCCCTTTTCAAAGTACAGCAGCGCCAGCCAGTTCCGCAGAGCCTCGTCGGAGTCCACACGGGAGGCGAAGCGGGGCTGATCGTGGTTCTCCAGGCACCGCAGCTTCACATAGCCCGCCGGGTACTCGCTCTCCTGAAAGTTCACCAGCGCCGTATACTCCCGGAGAGTGCCGGTGGGCTGGAAGCAGCCCTCGAAATAGGGCCAGATATCGTAGTCATAGGTGATATCGAAGGCATCATACAGTTCCGTGTCGGCGGCGCAGTAGTAGCCCGCCCGGCGCATGGCCATCGTGTGGGCGGCATGGACGCTCTCGGCCAGCCAGATGCAGCCGGGGCGCACCCGCTCCACCTGCTCCCGTGCCTCCCGCCAGAAGGCCAGAGGAACGGCGCTGGCCACGTCGCAGCGGAAGCCGTCCACGATCTCCGCCCAAATTTTCAGAGTCTCGATCTGGTACTTCCACAGCTCACGGTTGCTGTAATCCAGATCCACTACATCGGACCAGTCCGCCACCTTACGGGTGGGATTCCCCGCCTCGTCCCGGAGAAAGAACTCCGGGTGGCCGGTGGCCAGTATGGAATCCGGGGAGGTGTGGTTATACACCACGTCGATGATGCACTTCATGCCACGCTTGTGGATCTCCCCCACCAGATGCATGAAGTCCCCCAGCGTGCCGTACTCCGGGTTGATGCCCCGGAAGTCCCGGATGGCGTAAGGACTTCCCAGCGTCCCCTTGCGGCCTGCCTCCCCGATGGGATGGATGGGCATAAGCCAGATGATGTCCGTACCCAGCGCCGCCAGACGATCCAGATCCCCCTCCAGCGCCTGAAAGGTACCCTCCTTGGTATGGTTACGTACAAAAACGCTGTAGATCACTTTTTCCCGCAGGCGGGTGTTGGTTTGACGTGCCATATGCAGCCTCCTGTCTCACACTGTTTTATCTTCCTCCGGCGCATCCAGCAGCGCCAGAAATTCATCCTCTGTCAGCACCGGTACACCCAGCTCCTGCGCCTTGCGCAGCTTGGACCCGGCATTGGCTCCCGCCACCACATAGGTGGTCCTTTTGGACACCGAGGAGGCGGCCTTGCCGCCCCGGCGCTCGATCATCTCCCCCGCTTCCTCACGGGTGAATTTCTCCAGCGCACCGGTGAGCACGAAGGTCATACCGGCGAAGCGGCGATCCGTCTGCTCCTCCCGGCAGGTCATGTTCACCCCCGCCGCCCGGAGCCGCTCCAGCAGGTCACGGGACTGGGGGTTCTCCATCCATCGGAGGATATATCCGGCGGTGACGGCGCCCACGTCGTCGATGGCGGTGAGTTCCTCCTCCGTGGCGGAGCGCAGGGTGTCCATGGTGCCGAAGTGGGCGGCCAGCGTCTTGGCGGCCTTCTCTCCCACCTGACGGATGCCCAGCGCAAAGATCAGCCGCCACAGGTCGTTCTCCTTGCTCTGGTAGATGGCGGCTACGGCGTTGGCGGCAGACTTGTCCCCCATACGCTCCAGCGGCTTCAGGTCCGCCGGGGTCAGGTCGTAGAGGTCGGCGGGGGTCTTGACCAATCCGCTCTCGATAAGCTGGTTCATCACCGCCGGCCCCAGCCCGTCGATGTCCATGGCATTGCGGCTGGCAAAGTGGGTCAGGTGCCGCAGACGCTGAGCGGGACACTCCGCCCCGGTGCAGCGCAGGGCTGCGCCATCCTCGTCCCGCTCCACCGGCGCTCCGCAGACGGGGCAGGTATGGGGCAGATAGTAGGGCTGCGCCCCGGCAGGCCGCTTGCCCGGCACCACGGAAACGATCTCCGGGATGATCTCCCCGGCCTTCTGCACCACCACGGTATCTCCGATGCGGATATCCTTCTGGGTGATGTAATCCTGATTGTGGAGGGTGGCGAAGGTGACGGTGGTCCCCGCCAGGCGTACCGGCTCCAGCTCCGCCTTGGGGGTCAGCACGGCCGGTGCGGCCCACCTGCACCACGATATCCCGCAGCACCGTCTCCTTCTGCTCCGGGGGGTACTTATAGGCGATGGCCCAGCGGGGACACTTGGCGGTGCTGCCCAGCACCTCCCGCTCCGACAGGCTGTTGAGCTTGATGACGGCTCCGTCCATGTCAAAGGGCCGCTCCATACGGGTGTCGTTGAGACGACGGATCTCCTCCATGATCTCCTCCCCGGCCCGCAGACGGCGGTAGGAGATGGTCTTGAACTGCTGGGAGGCCAGATAGTCGATGGTCTCGGTATGGGTGGCAAACTCTCGTCCCTCTGCCAGCTGGAGGTTGAATACGGCGATATCCAGCCGCCGCCGGGCGGCGATCTTGGGGTCCAACTGCCGCAGGGAGCCGGCGGCGGCGTTGCGGGGGTTGGCCATGAGGGGCTTTCCCTCGATCTCTCGTTGGCGGTTCAGTTCTTCAAAGACGGAGCGGGCCATGTACACCTCGCCCCGGACGATGAGCCGGGGCAGCTTCTCCGGCAGGGTCATGGGGATGGAGCGGATGGTCCGCAGGTTCTCCGTCACGTCCTCCCCGATGCGGCCGTCGCCTCGGGTAGCGCCGCGGACGAACACGCCGTCCCGGTACTCCAGCGCCACGGACAGGCCGTCCACCTTAGGCTCCACGCTGTATTCGGCATCCGGGAAGGTCTCCCGGATGTGAGTCAGGAACTCCTCCACCTCCCCGCCGTCAAACACGTCCTGCAGGCTCTCCAGCGGGACGGGGTGCTCCACCTCCTGAAATTGGGTCAGGATGGGTCCGCCCACCCGCTGGGTGGGGGAGTCCGGGGTGATCTCCTCCGGGTGCTCCCGCTCCAGATCCTCCAGACGGCGGAGCATATGGTCGTATTCATAGTCGGAGATCTGCGGATCGTCCAGCACGTAGTAGCGGTAGCCGTGGGCGTTGAGAGTGTCCCGCAGCTGTTTCATTTCTTCCCGATAATCCATAGTCGTCCCCTTATCCGTTGTTCAAGATATAGTCCTCAGCGTACTGCTCCGCATCCTCCGGCGTGGTGCTGAAATAGGTGTAGGTATCCGGTACGCTGCCGATGATGATGGTCTCCGCCACGGTGATCTCGTTGGAGACCTGGGTGGAGGTGCGGAAGCCCGGCAGAAGAATACTCATCTGCACGGTGACATCCAGCAGGATCTGATGCTTGGTCTGGTTGATGCCCGCCGCCGTAAAGGCGTTGCGGAGCTTGGCGGTGGTGGAGCCCACAGCCTGCATCCGGATGCGGATACAGGGGCCACGCCCCGCCAGCAGCGAGGAGCCTGTCAGCGTTCCCACAGGGATCTCCAGCTCCCGTGTGGACACCTCCGACAGCCGCTGGAGGATGCTGTCTGCAATGCGGCTTTGCAGGCGGTTGAAGGCCGCCATGTCGCTGCGTACCGCCGCCACATGACCACTCTGATCCTTCTCCAGATGCACCAGAGCGTCGTAGTCCACCTCCCCGGCGCTGACAGCGTCATAGACCGCCGTGACCACGATGCGGTTGACGGTATTGGAGACGCTGGCCGCCGCCAGATTGGTGAGGATGGGCTTCATGTGCAGCACGGCCACACACATAAGGCCCATCACCGCCGCCAGCAGAAAAACACCCCAGATGGCCGCCCGCCGTCCGGCAGACAGGCGCACATAGCGCAGTCTCTTCACGGCACGCACCTCCCTTGCTCCAGTGTATGCCGGGAGGGGCGGCGGGGTGCTTACTCCTGCCAGCCGTTGACGATGGCCTTGAAGGTCTTGCCACGCTCCATGAAGTTTTTGAACTGGTCGAAGGCGGCGCAGGCCGGGGACAGCGTCACCACGTCGCCGGGCTGCGCCCGGTCACGGGCAGCCTCTACGGCACGTTGGAAGGGCGTCACCTCCAGAATTTCCGGGTGGCCGGGGCAGTAGCCGGGGGCCTGCTCCACGGCGGCACGGATCTTCCCTGCGGTGGCGCCGCACAGCACCAGCAGCTTCACATGCTCCACGATCTCCGGCCCCAGCACATCGAAGGGAATGTGCTTGTCATAGCCCCCGGCGATGAGAATGACCTGCTCCGGGAAGGAGCGCAGCCCGGCGATGGTGCGGGAGGGGCTGGAGGCAATGGAGTCGTTATAGTACCGCACCCCGTGATAGGTACGTACCAGCTCGATGCGATGCTCCACGCCGTTGAAGGTGCGGGCGAAGTCCCGGATGATCCCGTCCGGCACCAGGCCCTCCACGGCGGCGATAGCCGCCATGTAGTTCTCTACATTGTGGACGCCCGGCAGGCGGATGTCCGCCGTGGTCATGATCCGATGCTCCTGTCCGTTATGGCGGCAGAGGATCTCCTCCCCCCGGAGGAACACGCCCTCTTCCGGCTCGGACTGCCGGCTGAAGAGGCGGACAGTCCCCACAGCCCGCCCGGCCTGCTGACGGGTGATGTCGTTGTCCTGATTGAACACGGCGATGTCGCCGGGGCGCTGATAGCGGAAGATGTTCTCCTTGGCCGCCACATACTCCGCCATGTCCTTGTGGACGTCCAGATGGTTGGGGGCCAGATTGGTCACCACGGCGATATGGGGGCTGCGGTCCATGGTCATCAGCTGGAAGCTGGACAGCTCCAGCACCGCCCAGTCCTCCGGCTCCATATCATCCGCCTGACACAGCAGGGGCTGACCGATGTTGCCGCCCACGTGGACGGTTCTGCCCGCCGCCTTCAGCAGCTCTGCGATGATGGTGGGTGGTGGTGGTCTTGCCGTCGCTGCCGGTGACGGCGATCATGTGGCAGGGGCAGACCTGAAAGAACACCTCCATCTCGCTGGTGAGGGTACTGCCCTGCCGCTGCGCCGCCAGCAGCTGCGGCACGTCCGGCCGCAGGCCCGGTGTGCGGAAGATAACGTCCTGTGTCAGGCCGTCCAGATACCCCTCCCCCAGATGGAGCGTGGCTCCGGCGGCCTCCAGTTCATCGGCCAGAGGGCCAAGCTTCTCCCGGCTGCTTCTGTCGCAGGCGGTGACGGCGATACCCTCGGCCAGCAGGCGGCGCAGCAGCGGCGTATTGCTGACGCCGATGCCGATGACCGCCACGGTCTTATGCCGCAGCGAGGTGAGATATTCCTGTAAAGTCATAAGGCAAAGCCTCCTAAAACAGCAAATGAGTTAATTCGGTTTATTATACTCCTTTTTCCCGGTCAGTTCAATCGCTTTTGCGAGAAAACCGCCGCCCTATTTGGCGGGAAAGTGCATTTGGGGCTTTACACCCGGTCTCCGGTGGGGTAAAATGGAGGTACTGTACGTGGAAAGGAGACACTGGCATGATTTATTTCAACAGTGACTATCTGGAGGGCGCACACCCCGCCCTCATGGCAAAGCTCAACGAGACCAACATGGTCCAGACCGTAGGCTACGGCGAGGACGAGTACTGCGCCGCCGCACGGGTCAAGATCCAGAACGCCTGTCAGGCCCCGGAGGCCGACGTCCACTTCCTGGTGGGCGGCACCCAGACCAACACCACCGTCATCGCCGCCGTGCTGCGTCCGTGGCAGGGCGTGCTGTGCGCCGTCAGCGGACACATCAACTGTCACGAGGCCGGTGCCATCGAGTCCACCGGCCACAAGGTCATCACCCTGCCCACCACCAACGGCAAGATCACGGCCCAGCAGGTGCAGGAGTATGTAGAGTGGCACAGAAACGACGAGTCCACGGAGCACATCGTCCAGCCCGGCATGGTCTACATCTCCTATCCCACCGAGGGCGGCACCCTTTACTCCAAGGCGGAGCTGACGGAGCTGTACGACGTGTGCCGCCGGTACGGCCTGCCCCTGTTCATCGACGGCGCCCGGCTGGGCTACGGCGTCATGGCCGACGGTGCTGACCTGACCCTGCCGGAGATCGCCCACCTGTGCGACGTGTTCTACATCGGCGGCACCAAGGTCGGTGCTCTGTTCGGTGAGGCCGTGGTCATCATGAACCCGGCTCTGAAGAAGGACTTCCGCTTCATCATGAAGCAGCGGGGCGGCCGCATGGCCAAGGGCCGTCTGCTGGGCATCCAGTTCGATGCCCTGTTCACTGACGATCTGTATTTCAGAATTTCCCGCCACGCCGACGAGATGGCCTATCAGATCCGGGATATCTTCGTCTCCGCCGGGTATCCCCTGCTGTTCGACTCCCCCACCAACCAGCAGTACCCCATTATGCCCGATGAGGAGTTGGCCATTCTGGGGAAAAATTTCGGCTATGAGTACTGGGAGCGCACCGATCCCACCCACTCCGGCGTGCGCTTCTGTGCCAGCTGGGCCACCACGCAGGAGAACGTGGACGCCCTCCGGGCTGCCGTGCAGGCGCTGAAAAAGTAACAACAGCGAAACGCCGCAATCGATACAAGGACCTCCGGCCGACGGCCGGGGGTCCTTTCAGCGTGTCGAAAAGACTTTTCGCCACGCTGAGACATTTTTCAGAGCTTCAAAAAGCTCTGAAAAATG
>ENA-OQCO01000524-OQCO01000524.1-human-gut-metagenome-genome-assembly--contig:-NODE-524-length-20650-cov-5.364859_pt1 | contig 20650 bp, 17 predicted proteins | sample MGYA00242500_ERZ504582 | MGnify/ENA primary metagenome ERZ504582 (study PRJEB26092, sample SAMD00036346) | human gut metagenome | host: Homo sapiens | study: EMG produced TPA metagenomics assembly of...
AAGTAACAGAAGATGTGCTGGAGACGATCCGAGCCGCTGAGCGTGCGGAAGCTGCTTATGACCGGAGGATGTATCGCTATAAGGCGTACTACTCCCTGGACTGCGACAACGGCATTGAAAATGCGATCCTGATGAAGCCCCAGACACCGGAAATGCTTTTGGAGGAAAAGCAGCTGCGGGAGCAGCTCTATGCTGCTGTGATGGCTCTGCCAGAGAAGCAGGCCAAGCGGATCTATGCCCGGTATTATCTGGGGATGCGTGTGAGTGAGATCGCCACAGCGGAGGGCGTAGACCAAAGCCGTGTCCGTGATAGTATCCGGCGTGGTCTGAAGCAACTGGCAAAGTATTTTTAGGATAGAACTACAAATGGGGCGCAAGGTCTCAAAATGCTTCTGGCACAGGGCCTTGCGCCCCATTTGCACGCTTGTATTCTTCGAGCAAAGGAAATATAATAAACCATATTGGAGGGAAACTATATGGATTATATGACGCTGAAAGAAGCAAGTGAAAAATGGGGTGTTACCCCAAGGCAGATCAATTATCTGTGTGCCAGTGGGCGTATCCCCGGCGCTGTGAAGATGGCTGGTGTTTGGCTGATCCCTAAAACTGCGGAGAAGCCAGTTGATGGCCGGACAAAACAAGGAAAGGTGCAGAAAGCATGAAACTATCTAAAATTATGATAATTGAAGATGATCCTGTGATACAGGGAGAATTACAAACTTTATTGAATGGAAATGGATATACAACGCTTGGAGTAAGGAATTTTTCTGCTGTGACAGAACAGATTCAGGATGAAAAGCCACATCTGATTTTGTTGGACATTAAGTTACCCGGAGAGAATGGTTTTGCTTTATGCTCTAAAATTCGTACCTTTTCCGAAGTGCCAATCATCTTTGTGACAAGCTGCAACACGGATATGGACGAGCTGAATAGCATTATGTTGGGTGGAGACGCTTTTATCACGAAGCCCTATAACACAGCAATCCTGCTTGCGAAAATTGCTTCTCTGCTGAAGAAAACCTATCCCGCACAACAACGGGAGAAGATCGTCTATGGAGATGCGGTGCTGCATCTGGAATCCAGCAGTTTGGACTATAATGGACGGAGCGTAGAACTTACTAAGAACGAATTGAAAATTCTCTATTATTTGTTCAAGAACGGTGGAAAAATCTGTTCTCGCGGAGATATGATTGAGTATTTGTGGGACAATCAGCTATATGTGGATGACAATGCTTTGAGCGTCAATATCAACCGCATCCGGGAAAAACTGGCGGGCATCGGTCTGACGGATTTTATCAAGACAAAGCACCGACAGGGGTACACGATATGAACAGCAGACGATATTGGAAAAACAGGCTACCATTTCTGCTGACGAACCTTGTTTGTATGGCTGCACTCACTGTATTTTTGCTGGTGTGCGGCAATTCGGTTTCCGCAGTAGTATTGATCCTGATTGTATGGGCATTGATTTTGCTGACGGGACTTGTCCTCACTTACTGGAAACGGAAGCGGCAGATGAAAAAACTTCTGGATATGGCGGAGCAGCTTTCCGAAAGATACCTTATTTCCGAAGTGATGGAGCTGCCGGAACAGGCCGAGGATCAGGTTTACTATCAGCTTTTGAAAATGGCTGGAAAATCCATGTTGGAACAGATTGGAGAAGTCGAGCGGGAACGCCTGGAGTACAAAGAATACATTGAGCAATGGATTCACGAAATCAAAACGCCCATTACTGCCATGAAACTCCTATGTGAAAACCACCGGACGGACTGGACAAAGGAACTTCTGCTGGAACTGGAAAAGACCAACCGCTTTACCGAACAAGCTCTTTATTACGCCCGCAGTGAGCATACAGAGAAAGATTATTCTGTCCGGGAAATGGCACTGTCCCAAGTGGTGCATCAGGCGATTGCAGATAATAAATATCTGCTGCTCCAAGGTGGTATGCGTCTGGAAGTGGAGGAAATGCAGAACACGGTTTATTCAGATGAAAAGTGGGTGCGCTTTATTCTGAACCAACTGATTGCCAATGCGGTCAAGTATCGTACGGAACAACCGGTTCTCCGCATTTCTACTCATAAACGGCAAGATCAGGTTGTTCTTGTCATGGAGGACAATGGAATCGGGATTGCTGCGTCCGATCTGCCCCGTATCTTTGAAAAGGGATTTACCGGTCAGAATGGTCGTATGGTCCAGCAGTCCACAGGCATTGGCCTGTACCTATGCAAACGGCTCTGTGAAAAGCTGGGCATTGGCATTGCGGCAGAATCATCGGAACAAGGAACCGCCATTTCCCTGGCGTTTCACATCAACTGTCTGATCCATGAAGTGCAGGGCTGATTGCGGTCCTGCACTTCTTACATTTTTGTTAGAACTTTGTAAGAAAACTTGATACAAACGAAGCCACTCTTATTCTACAATAGAGATCAGAGGTGATAACAATGAAAGAAATTTTGAAACTGGATCATATCCAAAAATATTACGGAAATGGCGGGAATGTTACAAAAGCAATTCAGGACATCAGCTTTTCCGTTCAGGAGGGGGAATTTGTAGGAATCATGGGAGCATCCGGTTCCGGCAAGACTACCCTGCTCAACTGTATTTCCACCATTGATACCGTCAGTGCGGGACATATCTATCTGGACGGAACCGATGTGACGGAAATCAATGAAAAACAGATTGCCCGGTTTCGTCGGGAGAATCTTGGATTTGTATTTCAGGATTTTAACCTGCTGGACACTCTGACAATCTCGGAAAACATTGCCTTGGCACTGACTATCAACAAGGTTCCTGCAGGTGAGATTGATGGGCGGGTGCGGGAAATGGCCGGAAAGCTGAATATCACGGATATTCTGGATAAATATCCCTATCAGGTGTCCGGCGGTCAAAAACAGCGGTGTGCCTGTGCCAGAGCTATTATCAACCAGCCAAAGTTGATCCTGGCGGACGAACCTACCGGCGCGTTAGATAGTCACTCGTCACAGGCCTTGCTCTCCACAATCCAGAGTATTAACGAAAGCCTTGACGCCACAATCCTGATGGTAACACACGACGCTTTTTCGGCAAGCTATGCCAATCGTATTCTCTTTTTAAGAGATGGTGCGATCTTCACGGAAATTCTCAAAGGCAGTGATTCTCGTAGGGTTTTCTTTGAAAAAATCTTGAATGTCCTTACCATGATGGGAGGGGGCATGAATGATGTACGCTAAATTAGCACTTGAAAATGTAAAGAAATCCACAAAAGACTATTTGATATATATTGTCACTCTGACGGCGTGTATATCTATGTTTTATGCTTTCCTTTCCATTTCCAGCAATTATTATGATCCGAATATAGGAGCAGAATTTAATTTAGATATATTAGGTGATGGAATAAAATATGCGATTTTATTGATTACCGTATTGCTGATGTTCCTTATGCAGTATGTAAACCACTTTATGATACAACGGCGAAAAAGGGAATTTGCAATTCAGAGTATTATTGGAATGGAGCAATCAACGATAGCTCGACTTTTCTTTGCGGAATCACTAATAATGGGAATTTTTTCGCTGATTGTGGGGATAGGATTAGGTGGTGTGTTTTCTCAATTCATTACTGCTATGCTGCTTCAAATGTATCATAAACCATTTGAATTTTCATTTATGCTTTTTCCAGATACAATCATTTTGACGATTCTATTTTTCTGCATATGTTTTGCGACAGTTGGTTTATCTCAAGTTCGCACGATACGAAAAACAAAGATAATTGATATGCTAAATGCAGATCGAAAAAATGATATATTGGGACCCCCCCACAAATGGATATACAAACTCTTTCCAGTAAATTTTGTCCTTTATCTGCTGATTACCTTTTATAATATTAGAACCCTGTCTTACTACTTTAACGGAGAATTTGAACTGGTAATCAAAATATGGTCTGCAATCAGCATTATTGTACCAATTCTGATGTTGATTATGCATATAAGGGAAAGATTCAGAAGAAAAGAACAAAACACAGTAAAGCAGCTCTTTTTGATTGAATGTATTGGCCTGTTGGAACTGATTATTCTTTCCATATTACCAGTTTTCAAAGTGTACCTTGCAATGCCGATGGATAAAGGTGCTTTTAATGTTTATATGGGATTTCTGTTTTGGTGTGTTGTATTTGGAGTGAGTGTATTTTTCGTTTTGTTTAGTAATTACTTATTGGTTATCAAAGAACGCCAGAAGTATAAAGAAGAAAATCTGTTCTTTTTTGGACAACTGTTATCTAAATTAAAATCGAAAACACTTTCAATGACTTTGATTTGCCTCACACTTACATTGTCCATGGCATTATTTTTTGTAACACCACTCCTTGTTGGATGGGCACAAGGTTTTTTGGAAAAAGAGTTCCTTTTGATATACAGATTTCTTCGGACTACATTGGTATGCAGTCTGGTTATATCGGCATACAGTCCGAAAAAGAACTACCTGTAACGGATTATAGTTTTCTTGACTCTTTCATTGAAAAGAATATTTCTGTTCGTGATGATTGCTCTTTTAAGACATACTTTGTAAACAAAACTGACTTTTATAACCAACTGGAGAATAGCAGAAAAAATGCCCCGCCCATTACAGCAATTTCTTTGTCCGACTATAACCATCTATTAAAGATGGCAGGTTATGATGAAATTTCTTTACGAGATCATGAATTTACAACCCAGTGGCTTTCTATAACACCCCAAGATGCAATTTCGACGTATCTTGAAGCTCACAAATCTATTAGAACAGATGGAGGCGATTTACAGCGTGCTGATATTTCTGCACACACAGTAGACTTAGGTGAAGATTTTTATAATTTTCAAAGTGTGATATATATTGTACCAGATCACATTTGCAATAAACTGACATCAGCTAATACATTCCGGTATATGATGGCGGATAAAACAATTTCTTATGATATTGCTCAAGAATTAAAATCATACTTTGAAAATTCAAGCCTTACTGATTCGCTTGTAACTTATAACATTACCATGCGGACAATCGAGGTTAATGATAATTCTGCTATTATTTTCATTATGCAAACTGGATTGACATATAGCGCAATCATCTTGTTTGTAACCTGTTTTACTATCTTGGCTTTGCAGCAATTATCAGATTCCGGAAAATACAAATATCGCTTTCGGGTTCTAAGAAATATGGGTGTTGAAGAACCCCATATACGAAAGTTGATTTTGAAACAATTAGCTGTATGGTTTGGTGTTCCGGTTATACTGGCCCTTATCTTGGCTGGCGCATTCCTTGTATTTTTGATTGTAGGATTCCATATGCAGATTGCAGTGTATATCGGAGTACAGCGATTGGTGCAGCAGCTTTTGATTGTGTTGGCTATTTTAGGTGCCCTTTTAATAAGTTACTTTATTAGTACATGGGTCTTGTTTAATAAGTCTGCATCTGCCTAACTTTTTGCGTTTTACAGTGACCTTATCAACAAAAGAAAATGCAATAGTATTACCCTCCGTTCTGGTTTTGGAGGTACATCTATGAATTGAATTGCTACAAAAATGAAGCAATTCAGCCTGTTTTCTTGTCAAAAAAGAAAATGGTTAGGAGATTTCTGCAACATTTGGTCTTTATTATAGAATTACAAGTAAGATAGAAAATGTGATTAAATCTGCCGGACGACGGCAAAAGAAAAAAATCCGTCCGCTGTAACATTTCGCGGACATTTGCCTGTTATACTATCTGAAAAAGATAAGGGGGGATTGATATGGCAGCAGTAAAGACAGTATCTTTAACAAAAGAATATTCTAATGGAGAACACTATTTAAGAGCAGTTGATGATATATCTTTCACAGTTGAAGAAAATGAATTTGTAGCTATTATGGGAAGTTCAGGTTGCGGAAAGACCACGTTGCTCAATTTACTAGGTGGTTTGGAAAATCCCACACACGGATGTGTCTATATCAATGATGTAGATATTACACAGTTATCTATGGAGGAAAGGAGTTCCTTCAGAAGATGGCATATTGGGTTTATTTTTCAAAATTTTAATTTAATCCCAGAGATGAATGTATTTGAAAATATAGTTTTACCTGCCAAACTTATGGAAAGAAATATCAGTAAAAAAGAAGTAATGCGGATAGCTGAAGAACTGGAAATTGAGGAAAAACTATTACAAAATCCTATGACTTTATCTGGTGGACAACAGCAGCGGGTCGCAATCGCCAGAGCTATTTATACACATCCTACTATACTTTTGGGAGACGAGTTGACAGGAAATTTAGATTCTACAACCAGTATATCCGTTATGAAATTTTTGAAAAAGATGTGTAAAAAATATAGCCAGACAATGATTATCGTTACACATGATGAAAGAATAGCAGCTATGGCAGATCGGATTATTCAGATGAAAGATGGGAGGGTTGTATAGGATGGAGAATTACGATTGTAATCAGTCGGCTGAAAGAGTGCTTATGGATGCTTCCAGGAAAAAGAATCAAAACAGAAATCGTCTACTGTTTATCGTAATTACAATTACTGTAGGCGTGATTTTTAGTGTGTTCTCTTTAATCTATGGGAAGATGGAGATTGATATTCAGAAAAATATGAAAGCCGATGGTATGGCTGTATCGACCTATATTGAAAATGGTACAGCGGATATGACACAACAGCTTACACAGCTACCATGCATAGAAAGCATTGGGAAAGAAAAGTTTGCAGGAAAATTATTAGATGATTCCATAAAATATTGTGATTGCGTCATTACAGATGTGACCGGATTTGAAAAAATGATACGTCCTGCATTTACAAATGTGGTAGGGACTTATCCAGAAAAAGAAAATGAAATTATGCTTCTACGAAAACTCTGCAATATCTTGGAATCAAGAATCCCGAAGTGGGCATGGAAATTGAACTGGATTTTTATTGGAATGACATTTTCAATACCAGTGGAACCGGTATGCAGAACTTTTTACTTTCTGGGTATTTTACAGAGTATCAAAATCAAACCTCCGGTGCTTCTGTGGCTTTTATATCAGAGAAATCAATGGAGAAGAACGGGCTTCAATGGGAGCCATGTAGGATTTTAATAGATCATACAAAGAAATATTCCAGTGGTTCGCAAATAGAACATATGCTGACAAATAACATAAAGTTGAATGAGGGACAGAGAATTGTAAGTATGAACCCAGCAGAATATCGGGCAATAAGTGAAATGATGGGAAGTTATGGATTTGCAGTCTTTTTTTCGGTTATGGTTTTACTTTCTATGTTTTTGTTTATTTACAATATCCTAAATATTTCGCTGGAAAAAGATTTACAACGTTATGGTCTTTTACAAGTAATTGGTGTGGAACAAAAGCAGAATATTAAAGTTATGAATCGTGAGATGCTAAAAATAGGACTTACGGGAAGTATCGCTGGAGCAGTTTTAGGGGGAATGTTTATATGGGGTATTATGCCATTGTTATTAGAAAAAATGTATGCAGAGAATACATGGAAATTAGAAAGAATGGTTTTCTTTCAACCCAAACTTCTTATCCTAGCGATTGTTCTTGTGATTTTCACGTTGGGAGTGGCAGTGGAATGTCTGAAAAGAAAAATGAGGAAATTAAGTCCGTTGGAGTGTATGAAATATACGGAGGCGGTTACTTATCATAAAAGCAGGAAGAAACCGAAGATAAAGAAATTCCACTGCTGGGGAAAACATCCTGAAATTTATCTTGCAAAGAAATATTTATTTCGGAATAAAAAAACATTTGGGATAACAAGTTTGTCATTATGGCTTGGGTGCGAATTGGCATTATGTTCTGCGGTAATTGTGAACGGAGTGGATTTACAGAATTATTATAGTAAAGAGCCGGACTTCCAAATAGGAATTACAGAGGAAGCTTGCAATTATTTAATTGAATCATCACCGGACACAAAGAATATGAAGTTTTTTCCGAAGTCCCTTATGAATGATATTGAAACGACCATAGGAAACGAACTTCATTCAGTAGAAAACATCAAAGGATTTTATCCGATCGTCGAAAAAAATGGCAAGGAGAATATAAAGATTCTAATCGATGGAGATAAAATATCCACGGTAATTCAGACAGTTAGTATCGGGGAGCAGGAAGAACTAAAAGACTTTATTCAGAAAAATGATAAGCTAGTAAATTGGGAGCAGTTTCAAAATAATCATGGAACAATCGTGCTACATGATCATAGGATGTCAGATTATATAGCAGGAGAAGTGCAGGATTATATAGGAACAGAGATGGAATTTTATGATCTGGTTCCGGTTGGTACGGAAATGAGCAGTTTAGTTCCTGAGAAATTAGTAAATTGTGGTTATCTGGATATAACAGAGGATGATTTCCCAGAGATGAAATTGTGCTGGGATGGTAAAAATATAAATATCCTATTGGTAACAGAGACTACATATGATTGGCTGGTAGAAAAATTAACACCACAAATTTTTGAAATACAATTTAATGTTGACAAAAATCAGGAGTCAGTTATCCGAGAAAGACTGAATCAGATGATTCGCAATTATAATATGGAATTTCAATCAAAATATGGACACGCTGATAAATTGAACTTGTTTTATTTAGATTCTAAATCAGAACGTTTGCTAAAGGAGCAGAACTATATTCAGACAAGTAGATGGCTGCTTATGAGTATTAGTGGAATTTTAATATTTATAGGAATTATGAATTTCGCAAATACAAGAATATCGGATATTATGCTTCGGCAATGGGAGTGTAAAATCCTGGAACGTGTAGGGATGACAAAAAAACAAGAATATCGAATGTTTGTAACAGAGGGTCTTTTCTATTGGTTACTGTTATGTGGATTGCTTATGAGTTTTGGAAATTTAGGGATTGGTATCATGCAGTGGTATATGAAAATGCAGATTTCCTATTTCGCTTTCCGCTATCCGGTAAAAGAAATGATTGCGTTGATGGTATTTTTATTATTGTTCAGCATTATTTTTCCAGGAATTATTTATAAAAAACTAAAAAAGAAAAGGAAGTGAGGATATGAAGCAGATTTTAATTGTCGAGGACGACAGTTTTTTGAATAAGATGTTAGACTATAACCTGACCGCAGACGGCTACGGCGTGACTTCTGCCCTAAATGCCAGAACCGCAGCCGACGCCATCCGCCACCGGGAATTTGATTTAGTGCTGCTGGACATCAACCTGCCGGATGGAAATGGTTTTGAGCTGTGCAAGCTGATAAAGCCCCAGCACCCGGACACCATTGTAATTTTCCTGACCGCCAACGATCAGGAGAGCGACCAGATACGGGGCTATGAGGCGGGCGCGGTGGACTACATCACAAAGCCCTTTGTGATCGGGGCCTTGCAGCGGAAAATCAAAGCCATGTTCGCCATGCTGGAACACCACAGACCGGCCAAGGACATTTACGACGACGGGCGGCTGTTTCTGGACTTCTCGGAGCAGGCGGCCTCCCTAAACGGCAAGCCCCTGACCCTATCCCCGATGGAGTACAAAATGCTGAACCTGTTCCGTAAAAATCCCCGGCAAGTGCTGACCCGTGGGTGGCTTTTGGAAAAGCTGTGGGATATAGACGAAAGGTTTGTGGACGAACACACCCTGACAACCTCCATCAGCCGGATTCGCAGCAAGATCGAATCCGACGGCGGCGCGTCCTACATCAAGACCGTTTACGGCATGGGTTATCAATGGACGGGAGGCGAGGCAAAATGAAGTTTCAAAACCTATCGGTAAAGCGGCTGTTTAGCCTGGTGGCAATAGGACTTGTCCTTTCCATGTCCGGGATCACCATAGCCCTGTTTCTTGTGACAAAACAGACGGCGGTGCTGCTGACTGGCGGGGCGCTGCTACTGTGCGCCCTTGTGGGGATTATTGTACTGACGCAGGCGTTTGGAAAGCGGCTGTCGCAGTTTACCGCTGACCTGTGCCAGACTTTAGACCACATGATCGCCGGAAATGAAGCACCCCAGCGGCCAGAGGACAGCGAAACCCAGCTTGCCAGAATCGGACACCGGCTGGCAAGGCTTTACCAGATCATGCAGGAGAACCGCCGCCGGGTGGACGAGGAACGGCAGGAGTTACAGACCCTTGTATCGGATATTTCCCATCAGGTGAAAACGCCGGTAAGCAATCTGAAAATGGCGACGGACACCCTGCTGGAAAAGCCTATGGCCGAGGCAGAGCGCACCGACTTTATCCGGGGAATCCGCAGCCAGACGGATAAGCTGGACTTTCTCTTTCAGGCCCTTGTGAAAACCTCCCGTCTGGAAACAGGCGTGATCCAGTTGGACAAGAAACCGGGCCGCCTCTTTGATACCGTGGCACAGGCCATGAGTGGGATCGTGTATGCAGCGGAGAAAAAGGAAATCGCCGTGTCCGTGGACTGCCCGGAGGATTTGACCGTTTCCCATGACAGCAAGTGGACATCGGAAGCCCTCTTTAACCTGCTGGACAATGCGGTGAAGTACACCCCGGCAGGCGGGAAAATCGCTGTGTCGGTGGTGCTGTGGGAAATGTATGTGGAGATCAAAGTGACCGACACCGGCAAGGGCATTTCCGAAAGCAATCAGGCTGCCATCTTCCGGCGCTTCTATCGTGAGGAAGAAGTACACGAACAGCAGGGCGTGGGCATTGGCCTGTATCTGGCCCGCGAGATTGTAATGCGGCAGGGCGGCTATGTCAAAGTGGTTTCGGAGCCGGGCAAGGGTTCGGAATTTTCCATTATGCTGCCTACAAAATGAAAGTAAACAAGCGAGGTGTTTCTATTATGAATGAACGAGAAAAAATAATCCGACTGTGGTTTGATATGTGGCTTTATCAGAAAGATATGGGCATTGATGATATTTTTGCGGAAGATGTACTCTATACAGAAAGTTGGTGTCCCCAGTATAGCAATCGTAAAACAGTAAAACATTGGTTTCAGGAGTGGAATACCCGTGGAAAGGTGGTAGTTTGGGAAATCAAGCAATTTTTCCATAAAGAAAATCAAACGATTGTAGAGTGGTATTTCAAAAATGGAATGAACAATGGGGATATAGAGGAATTTGACGGTATTTCTTTGATTGAATGGACAGAGGACAATAAAATAAAATCATTAAAAGAGTTTGGGTGTAACCGTAATACCTACAATCCTTATCAAGAAAGCGATACTCCTCAATTTAGAAATCAAAAGGCGAATTGGTTTTAGAACAGATCATGAGCTACGGCGGACGGCCATTTCCGGCTGCCCGCCGAATATTTTTGAAATGTCCGAGCGCTGTAACATTTCACCCCGATTTTCAATGAAATTTTTTGGCCGCTGTAACATTTCGCGGACATTTGGGTTTTACAATGACCTTATCAACAGGCAGAAAGCCTTGAAAGGAGTTTTGAGTATGAGCGTTTTGCAGACGATTGATCTGAAAAAGTATTACGGCACAAAGCCGAATATCACCCGCGCCCTTGACGGCGTGAACTTCTCCGTAAATGACGGTGAGTTTGTGGCCGTTGTGGGAACCTCCGGCAGCGGCAAGTCCACCCTGCTTCACATGATGGGCGGGCTGGACACTCCCACCAGCGGAACAGTGATTGTCCGAGGCGAAGAACTGGCAAAGAAGAACGACGAGCAGCTTACCATCTTTCGCCGCCGCAACATCGGCTTTATCTTCCAGAACTATAACCTTGTTCCGATCCTGAATGTGTATGAGAACATCGTCCTGCCGGTGGAGCTGGACGGGGACACGGTGGATCAGAAGTTTTTGGACGAGATCGTTCATCTGCTGGGGCTGGAAGATAAACTGAAAAATATGCCGAACAATCTTTCCGGCGGACAGCAGCAGCGTGTGGCTATCGCCCGCGCCTTGATTACCAAACCGGCTATTGTGCTGGCCGACGAGCCGACCGGCAACCTTGACAGCAAGACCAGCGCCGAGGTGCTGGGGCTTATCAAGCGCACCAGTGCAGAGTTCCGGCAAACTGTTGTGATGATTACGCACAATGACGACATTGCCCGCCTTGCAGATCGGATTGTCCGCATTGAGGACGGCAAGATTGTGGAGTAAGGAGGTGGCAGGCTATGACATGGCCTTTTGAGAATGATACCAGCGCCATTACAAAGAAGCTGGCAAAGAAAAGTTTGCAAAGCGAGAAGCGCCGGAATCTGATGGTGGTGATTGCCGTTGCGCTGGCGGCATTTCTGATCTGCTTTACGGGAATTGTGTCTACCTCCCTGACACAAATGCAGCGCAATCAGGTTGTCGATACTTATGAGGCGGTCTGGCTGGGCGTAGAGGAAAACGACATTGAAACCCTGAAAGGACTGCCGGAGTTTGAGCGCGTAGGCGGCTACTATATGCTGGGTGAGGAGCTTTCAGAACAGGGCTATCATGCGTCCTATGTGTATTGCGACGCGCAAATGATGGAGATTGCCAAGGCGCAGATGGAGTTGTTAGAGGGCCGGGTTCCTGAAAAAGCAAATGAAGTTGTTGTAAGCGAATACTTTCTTTCCACCTATGGAAACAATGCCAAGATCGGGGACACTGTGACCTTAGATACAGAGAGTTTTCATGGTGATTATGTCGTTACCGGCATTATGGACAGCGTAAATGAAAAAGAAGCGAATACCTGCGCTATCATTCTTTCCAACGCTGCCCTGACAGGATGGAAAGGGTTTGACCCGACTGGCTATCGCGCCTATGTCCATTTCAAAAACAGCGACCAGTTGGGCGAAGAACTGATGACCTCTTATTGCAGGGAGATTGCGGAGGAATATCAGCTTCCTATGCCCAAAATGAACAGCAAGTATTTTGCCTATGCTTCTAAATCCTTTGATTTTGCACTGATGGCTGGCGTGATTGCCATTGTTCTGATCGGCGGCTATATTGTGATCCAGAGTATCTTCCGTATCTCCATCAATGACAAAATCAAGAGCTACGGGCAGCTACGGACGATTGGTGCAACGCCAAAGCAAATCAAGCGGATTGTAAAGCGGGAGGGGCGTAAACTCGGCAGTATCGGGATTTTGATTGGTACAGTGCTGGGTGTATGCGGCGGTTTTCTTTTGTTTCCCAAGGGATTTAATGCTGTTTCCTATGTGGCAACGATTATTTTGACACTCATAAGCAGTTGGATCATGGTATCTGTTTCCATCCGTAAGCCGATAAAAATTGCGGCAGGGATTTCCCCGATTGAAGCCGTCCGTTTTACCCCGGCACAAAAGGACATCCGAAGCCGAAAAAAGAATATCAAGCTCAATCCTGTTTCAATGGGAATTGCGAATTTTAAGCGTGACCGAAAAAAGACCGTTGCTATTGTAGCCTCATTGAGTTTGGGCGGAATTATTCTGCTTGTGGTATCCTCCATTGTTTTGCTGCGTTCTCCAGAGGCGCTTGCAAGACGGTTTTTCCCGGACGGCGACTATAAAATTTATTTGGATTCTGAAATGACAGAAGAAAAGGTTATGGCAGCGGGAAATCCGTTGAATGAAGAATTAAAACAGGAAATCTTATCTATTGATGGTGTTACAGATATAATTTCAAGCAGACAATCTCTCTATGCAACCCTTAAGACGGACATTTACCAAAGCGGTGGTATGTGTGATATGCTGACCGACCAGAATTATGCAACAGTTGAAGCGGCTCTGACAGCAGGAACGATGCCAAAAGATTCCCGTAGTATTGTAATTGACTATAATGTGCTAAAGCAGAATGAGGATATGGGTGTTGGTTCAACAGTTGACTTTTATTTTGGAGAGGGGCAACCGCCTGTTTCCGTCACTGTATCAGGATTGTTTGATTCCAACAAGACGCCTTCCGGGCATGGAAAACTGGCCCTCGATGGAGTACTCTTTTTCGCACCAGAAGCATTGTTCCATGAACTGCACCCGGAAATCGCTTCTTTCGACTATTCATGGAGCATTGTAAACGATCCGAAAAAAACGGACTATGTGGGAGCTGAATTGAAAAATATTGTTGCCAGCCATAGTAATATTGCCTTAGATGAAATCAATACAGTGATTGAATATGAAGAAATGACAAATTCTTTTGCGTTTGGCAGTATGGAGATACTTTCATGGTTGGTATTTCTCTTTGGCGTTATCAACCTTATCAATACGACACTCTCTAACCAGATAGCCCGAAAGCAGGAAAACAGTATTCTGCGTTCTATCGGCCTAACACAAAAACAGCTATGTAAAATGAACATCTGTGAGGGGCTGTGCTATGCGCTCTTTGCAACATTGGCAACGCTGATCGTTGGGCTTCCGGCTTCCATCTTTGCTTGCAGAAAAATGAGTGTAGGTGCTTTTGCCGGAAATGTAGTGCCTTATCAATTCCCGGTTTTGGAAATGGGGCTGTTCATTCTGGTATTGTTCGGAATGGAGCTGATCTTGTCTGTATGGACAATCCACAGACAGAAAAAACAATCCCTGATCGAACAAATGCGGGCGATGGAATAATCGTATGGGATCGGCGGGGCGGCGTGTGCTGCCCCGCTTTTTTCGCCATTTCTCAAAAATTTTGAAATGTCCGAGCGTTGTAACATTTCACCCCGATTTTCAATGAAATTTTTTGGTCGCTGTAACATTTCGCGGACATTTGGGTTTTATAATACCTTTATCAACAGGCAAGAAGCCTTGAAAGGAGTTTTGAATATGAGCGTTTTACAGACTATTGACCTGAAAAAGTATTATGGCACAAAGCCGAACATTACCCGTGCCCTTGACGGTGTGAACTTCTCCGTGGAGGACGGCGAGTTTGTGGCTGTTGTGGGAACATCTGGCAGCGGCAAATCCACCTTACTTCACATGATGGGAGGGCTGGACACACCTACTTCCGGCAATGTGATTGTCCGGGACAAAGAACTGTCAAAAATGAACGATGAACAGCTTACCATCTTCCGCCGCCGTAACATCGGCTTTATCTTCCAGAACTATAACCTTGTTCCGATCCTGAATGTGTATGAGAACATCGTCCTGCCGGTGGAACTGGACGGGGACACGGTAGATAAAAAGTTTTTGAATGAGATTGTTCATCTGCTGGGGCTGGAAGATAAACTGAAAAATATGCCAAATAATCTATCCGGCGGTCAGCAACAGCGAGTAGCGATTGCTCGTGCCTTGATTACCAAACCGGCTATCGTGTTGGCCGACGAACCGACCGGCAACCTTGACAGCAAGACCAGTGCAGAGGTGCTGGGGCTAATCAAGCGCACCAGTGCAGAGTTCCGACAAACCGTAGTGATGATTACACACAACAACGACATTGCCCGCCTTGCAGATCGGATTATCCGCATTGAGGACGGCAAGATTGTGGAATAAGGAGGTGGCAGACTATGACATGGCCTTTTGAGAATGATACAAGTGCCATTGTAAAAAAATTGGCAGGTAGGAGTATGCAAGCGGATAAGAGAAACAAGGCATTTCTGCTTTTGACAATCGCCATCTCTGTCTGTATGGTTTTTTCGATTCTCCTAATATCAACAGGTACACAAGAGAAATTCAAGAACACACAGAGGAATAAAGCGCAGATTGGCATTTTGGGAGTTACGGACGAACAAACGGCTCAGCTGCATCAAAACGAAAATATTACATGGGTTGGCGAATATTCCGCTCTAGGTGTGTTTTATGTTGAAAATAAAACAATCACTGTTGCTTATGGAAATGAAGATTATTTTTTACATCAGGAAGAAAAAACTTTTCAGGGAAGTGTGCCGCAGAAAGCGGATGAGATTATGCTCCCCCAGAACTACCTTGATTTTTTAGGAAAATCCTATCAGACTGGCGATACAATTTCTATTGACCTGACTGGAACAGGACAGAAAGCAGAATATACACTTTCAGGTGTTTTGAATAATACGAAAGAAAGCAACGGATATTTTATTTATGTTAGTAAAGAGCTTGCCCAAGATTTGGCAAAAGATTCTTTTCAGGTTACAGCATATACGCGGTTGAACACAGACGCCATAAGTTCCACGGCTATTCTTGATTTTGCCGGCAAAGCAATACAAAATACAGGCATTGTCGAGGAACAGGTAATGCTTACAGAATATTCTGCTGTTATGTCGGGTGTGATAACATCGGGTATTCCGATTCCAGTACCACTACTGGCGGCGTTGACGGCTATTTTGGCGGCAACGATTGTCTATGGTGTTTTTTACACAAAGATTGTAAAAAATGTTCAGATGTTTGGGCAACTGCGGACAGTTGGCATGACAAAAAGACAGATTAAACGGATGGCAAGTAAAGAGGGACGTTTATATGCCTTAGCTGGTATTCCTTTGGGGCTTGTCATTGGTGTACTGATTGGATTTATTGGCTGTCCTGATGGATTCCGGCTAAAAACAACAGTTATTTATGCTGTACTGATTGCTGCAGTAGCCTTTGTAACAGTGAATATTGCCATTTTTAAGCCTGTCCGAGTAGCAATGAATACTTCCCCGGTAGAGGGTGCTAAATACCTTGCGTATGCTGGAAAGGCAAAAAGCAGCTCAAAACTGCATCGGAAACTTACGCCGTTTAATCTGGCGAAAATAAATATACAAAGAAACAAACAAAAAGCAGTTCTGACGCTTTTAATGCTTGGAGTAAGCGGGGCTCTTTTACTGGTTACTTCTACGGTTGCTGGTTCTATTGATCCGGCAAAACAGGCAAGTTTCAAATATTATCCTGCCGGTAACATTATTATACAAATAAGAAATACAGTGGGCAGCTCTTTCGATAACGAAGCGGAGCCATACGGAAGCGCAAAATTGCAACTGGAAGAAAATCCACTTGAAGATCAGGCATTGATGCAGGAATTAGAAAAGGTAGATGGGATAGAAAAGATTACCACATTTGACAGCGTTTATATGACAGCTACTTTTTCGGGCGAAAGTGGTTCTATCACGAGCATTTCAGACTTCTTTCCAACCTTAAATCGGGAACAGACAGAAGAAAAGCAGGCGGTGTTATCCTCTGGAACAGCAGATTACAACGATATGGTTGAGAAAAATGGAATATTGGTTGCAGAAGATATAGCACAAGTTGGCGATACTTTGAAGATTGAGGGCAGAGCTTTTGATGGTAGAACCTTTGATGTGGAAGCCGTTGTTGTAGGCACATACAATAGGTCTGATTTAATGGAGGATAGCCCGGTTGTTCCCGGAAGCCCCTACTTCATTATGACTTATGACACAGCAAAGAAACTGACAGGGATAACGGAACAGACGGGGATTCTGGCGGTTAAAAATTCAGAGGGACGTTTTGATGAAGTTTTGACCGCAGTTCAGAAGATTGCGGATAAAAATGAAAAAATAGAAGTAAATACGATTGAACAAACGATTAAAAATATTCAGTATCGATACAGTGCATCTATAAATGCTCTATATATGACTTCTGCTATTCTGTTCGTCTTTGGAAGTATCAGCCTTATGAATATGCTTATGGTTGATTTTCAGAATAGAAAGCGTGAATTCGGTTTGCTTGAAGCTGTTGGAACAACACGGCAACAGTTGAAAGCAATGCTGGATAGGGAGATAGGAATTTACCTCGGAGGTTCATTGGCAATATCTCTTATATGCGGAAGTATTTTTAGCATAATTGTATGCAGACGGTTAGATGCCATCAATCATTGTATTACATTGAAATTACCATGGTTTTTCCTATTGGCGCTGACTGGTATATTATTTGTGATATATTTTGTTTTTTCGATGTATTCCCAAATGGAATTGAAAAAAGCGAGCATTTTATCAGCAATAAAAAGCGAGTAGATTTATTAGATTTTGTTGTATCATAAACTTTATAAATATTTCTGCAAGAGAAGAAAATCTGCCGGACGACGGCAAAAGAAAAAAAGCCGTCGTACAGCAGATACATTTTCACGCGCCTATGGAGCGGCGGCTTTGAGAAGATCAGAGCCGCCGTTTCTTTTTGCTTTTAGGACCGATGCTCATGCAATCAGGAGGGCGGTATATGGGAGGATACCGCCATGTCAATTTTCGTCATTCATAGCACCCATGAGCTGCACCAATTAAAAAAAGCCTTGCCCCTCCTCCGGGGCGGTATGACTACCTATCGGCATTATCATTCCTACTAAAGCAGAAGAATCATAGTCATTTTTGTTGCGCCAGTTTCCCGTTGCGGGGAGCTGGCGCTTTTTATTGTCGATTTTTCGGGAAAGCTCCCGAAGTATGTCGATGCCGATCTCCGCCTCCTTTCGATTCACTCGTCAATCGCCCGTGAATCGAAATGGAGGTACATAATGAAGAAAGTCAATCTTAGGGACTTATATCCCGATGTTTACAAAAATGATCACTTTGTAGAAGTAACAGAAGATGTGCTGGAGACGATCCGAGCCGCTGAGCGCGCAGAGGCTGCCTATGACCGGAGGATGTATCGCTATAAGGCGCATTACTCCCTGGACTGCGACAACGGCATTGAAAATGCGATCCTGATGAAGCCCCAGACACCGGGAAATGCTTTTGGAGGAAAAGCAGCTGCGGGAGCAGCTCTATACCGCAGTGATGGCTCTGCCGGAGAAGCAGGCTAAGCGGATCTATGCCCGGTATTACCTGGGGATGCGTGTAAGCGAGATTGCCGCAGCGGAGGATGTAGATCCAAGCCGTGTTCGTGACAGTATCCGGCGTGGTCTGAAGCAGCTGGCAAAGTATTTTTAGGATAGAATAACAAAGGGCGCAAGGTCTCAAAGTGCTTCTGGTACAGGACCTTGCGCCCCATCTATTGCAGTAGCTTTAGAGGAGTATTTCGCAGAGTTGTCTTTGGATGCAAAAGAAGCAGGAGACCTTTTCAGATTTCCGGCTTCTTTTGTGCTAGTGATAAATATCCAAAATGCTTTTGACTTAACTCAAGTGGGCTTTTGGGATTGTATCTATAGAGTCAAAAGTCAAGATGATTTTACATCCACAGTTAATCTTACTGTCAATGGTCATAGTCCCTTCATGTGCCGCTACAATTTGTCGAACCAAAACAAGACCCAGCCCATGTCGAAGATCTAAGCGCTCATCTGTGCTTTCTAAATAATGAGGTTTTTCTTTTAGTTCTTGTAGTTTTTCTTCAGAGAGTCCTATACCATCGTCTTGCACAATAAGCTGAATGGTATTTTCCATCCGTCTTAAAGATAACAGAATCCTACATCCCAGCGGGTTGTGCTTCATACTATTTTGAACAAGATTATTCACGGCTCGTGAAATCAATCTGGCATCACATTCTAACATAGTGTTTTCAGCATCAGTAGCAATTTCAATTCCAATATTATAGCTATCGGAAATTCCCATGTTCAATAGGTCTGCTACATAGGATCGCAGCAATTTGGATAAGCGAACCATCTCTTTGTGAAGTGGCTGCATTTCATATTCCAACTGTGAGACTAAATTCAAATCCTGCACCAGTTCTTTAATTTTTACGCTTTGCTTCCGTACTATTTCAGCCTGTTCTTGGATGGTCTGGCTGGCAGATTCATTTTCCGCAATGCGGCCCGCATACCCCATAATCATGGAGAGCGGCGTGCGGATGTCATGGGAAACACCGCTGATCCAGTTCGCCGCGCCTCATTTTGTCTGTTCAAAATAGAAGAAGCCTTGTTCACGCTATTGGCAATTTCCGATAGTTCGCCGCTGATATGAAGTGAAACCGGCTTTCCGTCTGCTAAAGTTTCCACAGCAGACACAATCGGTTCGGTATTACGGATGATTTTGCGTTTGGAGAAATAATAGGCACAAAAGAGGCACAGTACATCCAATCCCAACATTCCAAGCACAAAGACGGGGAGCCGTCGAAGTGCTGAAATGGAATAGTAATTGCTGGTGAGTTTTGTATAGCTGTCTTTTGGATAACCCAATACCAACAGTCCATCATCGGTGTTCCAGACAAAAACCGGATAATCTTCAATATATCCTTTTGAAAACAATGCGACATCTTGAATAGTGTAACTTTCCGGCACTTCATCGGGCAAATCAACCGACCAATAACACTGTCCATCAGCGTTGAGATAAATTGCCCAAATATGATTCTGCCGGAGCTTTTGTACCGCATTGTCTAATAATCGCTCCGGTGTAGCGGCGGCAGCAGTCATTTCCAACATAGATTGCGGGGAAGAATTTCCATAATCCTCAGTCACAATCTTTTGAAAAGTTAGACTAAATACTACTGCGTTAAGAAACAGCAATATCAGGATAAAGGCAGCAAAAGACGCAAGATGTTTCGATATATAACTTGCAAATGATCTCATGGCATCACTTCCTTGCTATCAGCTTATAGCCCAATCCTTTAATGGTTATCAGGGACACAGGTTTTGATGGATCGGTTTCATCTTTTCCCGGACACGCCGGACATGAGCGTTTAGGCTGTTTTCATAGCCAAAAGGGTTATCACCCCATAATGCTTCACAAAGAGTATCTACGGTAACAATTTTTCCCGCATTGCGGGCAAGGGTTTCCAGCAAGGTGTGTTCTTTGGCAGTTAGAGAAATAATCTCACTACCCTTATGGACTTCGGCTCTACTGAAATCAATCGTACACCCATCTAAAACAAGCAGCGGAGAATCCTCTTTATAAGTTCGGCGCAGCACCGCATAGATACGCAGTATAATTCCTGTGGCATAAAGGGCTTTGAAATGTAGTCGTCTGCCCCAAGCTCCAAGCCCGATAGTTTGTCTGATGCTTCGTCTTTTGCTGTCAGAAAAATAATCGGCACATTGGTAAAAGTGCGG
>ENA-OQCO01000526-OQCO01000526.1-human-gut-metagenome-genome-assembly--contig:-NODE-526-length-20624-cov-3.069376_pt1 | contig 20624 bp, 18 predicted proteins | sample MGYA00242500_ERZ504582 | MGnify/ENA primary metagenome ERZ504582 (study PRJEB26092, sample SAMD00036346) | human gut metagenome | host: Homo sapiens | study: EMG produced TPA metagenomics assembly of...
TAAGCAGAAAAGCTGAAACAGCATTGACGGAGGCTTCAGAGGATTTTCTGATCCAGGGAAATACGGAATATCTGGACTGTGCGGATTCCAGTGCCTGGCTGATCGGAAAAGCCAGATACAAGGATAAAGATGAAGAGAAAGCCAGCGCTTATGAGGCAGAATTATGCGGAAAGGGGAAAAAGCTTGATTTCCGGGACGTAAGTATCAGTGCAATAAATGAAATAAAAGCTGTGATCAGTCAGATGGAAGAAGTTTTGAGAAAGAGAGAATAAACAAATGGAACAAACAAAAACAATATTAAAAAAAACCTGGGTGGTGGCAGCGCTTGCCTGCGTCTGCTGTCTCCTCTGGGGGAGTGCGATCCCGCTGATTAAGACAGGATACCGTCTGATGCAGATGGATTCTGCAGATACGGCAAGTCAGATCGTTTTTGCAGGAGTGCGTTTTGCATTGGCAGGAATCCTTGTACTGATCTTTGCATCTTTGCGTGAGCGCAAGGTTCTGCTTCCGGATCGAACTGTTCTGAAATATGCGGTGCCGGTATGTATGGCTCAGACGGTATGTCAGTATTTCTTCTTTTATATAGGTGTGGCACATACCTCTGGTGTAAAAGGCGCTATTATCACAGGTCTTGGGAATTTTATTGCGATCCTGCTGTCCTGCCTTGTTTTTCACAAGGAAAAAATGACCGGGCGAAAGATGCTTGGCTGCATCCTCGGTTTTGCCGGCGTGGTCGTGATCAATCTTATGGGAAATTCTCTGGATGCGGGTTTTAGGCTTACAGGAGAAGGATTTATTCTGATCGCGCAGTTTTCTTACGGAATGTCCACGGTGCTGATCAATATTTTTTCCAGAAAGGTATCTCCGGTGGTACTCAGCGGAACGCAGTTTACCATGGGCGGGATCATTCTGTTCCTGATCGGAAAAGGGATGGGAGGACATTTCGGAGTGGTAAATGCCGCCGGTATCGGGATCATCTTTTATCTGGCAATGGTGTCTGCAGTGGCCTATACACTGTGGTCAGTGCTGCTTGCCTGGAATGATGTATCCAGGGTAGCGATCTTTGGTTTTGTAAATCCTTTGTTCAGTGTGATCCTGTCTGCACTGGTTCTGGGAGAGGTACGTCAGGCATTTAACCTGGGAAGCCTGATCGCGCTGTTCCTTGTCTGCGTGGGAATTTATGTGGTAAATCAAAAAAAATCTTCATAAGTGGTATTGCAGTTATTGTTCCCAGGCAATATTTTTTGAAGCGTGTTGCTGAGAACGGAGTGAACAGTAACGGTCGCAGAATGAACAGTAACGATGCGGAGTTCTGAAAATTGATTTCAATACGGCATTGTGTTAAAATAGCTCCATAAAAAGTGTGAACATAAAAATACGTGCCGGAATAACAGCAGGATCCGGAAGCAGATTCTGTACCGGACAGATAAGGAGGAAAAAAATATGGAATTTCAGAAACTGATCGAAGAGAGAAGAACCATCCGTAAATACAGCCCGGAGGGCAGGATCACAAAGGAGGATCTTCTTGCAGTGATCCGTGCCGCTCAGGAAGCACCCAGCTGGAAGAACTCCCAGACCGGAAGATATTACTGTGTAATGTCCGAAGAAATGGTGGAGAAGGTCAGCAGAGAATGTCTGCCGGAAATGAACCAGGCAAAAGCAGAGAATGCCTCCCTGATCGTTACAACCTTTGTACATAGCCATTCCGGCTTTCAGAAAGACGGCACACCGGATAACGAGCTTGGAAACGGCTGGGGCTGCTATGATCTGGGACTTCAGAACGAGAATCTGATCCTGAAGGCAAAGGAGCTTGGATACGGAACCCTGATCATGGGACTTCGCGCCGGAGATAAGCTCCGTGAGCTCCTTTCCATTCCGGAAACAGAGACTGTAGTGGCAGTGATCGCCATCGGAAAAGCAGCCGAAGAGCCTGCAAGACCGAAACGTAAAGCTGTGGAAGATATTGTGAGATTTTATTAAATAACAGAAATAACAGGAGAAATGCCCGGTACATATCAAAATGTCCGGGCATTTTTTACCGGAAATTAAAGAGCAAAATGGTCTGAAAAGGATTGCCTGGAGGAGTGAATTCTGTTATCCTGTAAGAAAACAGCTGTGACAACATGGAAGGGTTTTGAAAAGCAGAGTTTGGGAGAAGCAAAAAAGCAATACAGTAAAAGCAAGGGAGGTTTTTAATCAATATGCAGATCATACATGAAAATGAATACGAAGAAACCATGAAAAATATCGTAACGCCATATCTTCTGTCTCACAGAAGGGAACTTTATGTACCGGGTGCGGATTATCCGTTTCGTAACGAAAGCAAACGGATCACAGGTAAGATCCATATGCTGCAGTATCTGTCTGATATTGATATGCCTAAAGGTGTGGTAGTTATCAGCCACGGATTTACAGAATCAGCGGTGAAATATGATGAAGTGGCCTATTATTTTCTTAAGGAAGGCTATCACGTATATATTCCGGAGCATTGTGGTCATGGCCGCAGCTATCGCCTTACCGCAGACCCGTCTCTGGTCCACATTGATACATGGAGAAGATATATCCGGGATTTTCTGAAAGCATGCCGCTACATAAAGAAAGCACATCCGGACCTGTCACTTAACTTATATGCACATTCCATGGGCGGTGCCATCGGTGGTATTGCGGCAGCCTGGGAGCCGGACTGGTTTCATAAGGTGATTCTCTCTTCCCCGATGATCCGTCCTCTTACAGATAATGTACCGTGGCCGGCAGCCACCGGCATAGCACTGGAGAAATGTATTCTCGGAAAAGATGAGGAATATGTTGCCGGCCGAACGCCTTACGATGACAGTGGTTCTTTTGAGACAAGCTCCGCAACATCAAAACCAAGATATGAGCGATACAAAAATCTTCGTGCAGAACATAAGGAGCTCCAGACCTGGTCTCCATCCTACGGCTGGCTCTGGGCTTCTGCGGAAATGAGCTGGTATCTGCGTCTCTACGGATGGAAAAATATACGGCACCAATGCTGCTCATCCAGGCTCAGACCGAAGATCTGGTATCTGTCCGTGCCCTGAAAAATTTTGCCGGAAAGATCAATCGTCAGGGAAAAACGACCTGTGATTATATACATATGATCGGAACAAAGCATGAGATCTATGGAGCAGAGGCAAGATACTGGAGAAATACTGGGGGATATATATTTACATTCCTGGATGATACGGAAAATGATGCTGACCACAGATAAATATTTTTATTACAGGTGGGTCACATATTTGATAACAGGATTGGCAGCTTTTATTCACTTTCTTTCTTTATCATAGTAAAATTATAAAGCTTTTCTCTTATACATTCGACAGAAAATGTGATATAATCTAACGAATCGTCTTTTTTGTACAAACAAACGTACAATCCCATAAGACAAAATTAAATAAGGGAAGGGTTATAGAATGTTATCTGTTATTGAATCAGTGAATGCTGCCGTAAACAATTTTATCTGGGGCGTTCCTGCGATGATCTGTATTATTGGTGTAGGTCTTTATTTAAGTATCCGCACGAATTTTCTCCAGATCCGGAAATTCCCCTATGCAATTAAGGTCACTATCGGACGTATGCTTCGGAAAAGAGAAGCTTCCGATGGAAGTCTGACACCGTTTCAGGCTGTTTGTACCGCATTGGCTGCTACCGTGGGAACCGGAAATATTGCAGGTGTGGCAGGCGCCATTGCCATCGGAGGACCGGGTGCCGTGTTCTGGATGTGGGTTTCCGCACTTCTTGGAATGTGTACGAAGTTTTCCGAGGTTACACTCGCTGTACATTTCCGCGAAACCAATGCCAACGGAGATCTGGTTGGAGGACCAATGTATTACATTAAGAATGGTCTTAAAAAACACTGGCACTGGCTGGCCTATCTGTTTTCCGCCTTCGGTGTGCTCACTGTTTTCGGAACCGGAAATGCAACTCAGGTTAATACCATTACAACAGCCATTGATTCTGCACTGATCAATTACAATGTGATCACTGCAGACAATACTTCTACGGTAAACCTTGTTATGGGGATCATCCTTGCGATTCTTGTGGCAATGATCCTGCTTGGCGGAATCAAAAGGATCGGCCAGGTTACAGAAAAGCTGGTACCGTTTATGGCGCTGTTTTACATTATTCTTGCCATCGGCGTAGTTATCATCAACTGGAAAAATGTTCCGGGTGTTTTCGGCTCTATCGTCAGCGGAGCTTTTAATCCGGCATCTGTAACAGGTGGTGCAGTAGGAAGCTTTTTCATGAGCATGAAAAAAGGTGTTTCCAGAGGTATTTTTTCCAATGAGGCAGGTCTTGGTACCGGTTCCATCGCACATGCCTGTGCAGACACCAGAAAACCTGTAAAACAGGGATTCTTCGGAATTTTCGAGGTGTTTACAGATACCATCGTGATCTGTACGCTGACAGCACTTGTTATCCTCTGCAGCGGGGTGCCGGTTGGTTATGGCGCAGCAGCAGGAGCAGAGCTTACCATCAGCGGCTTTACCAGTACATACGGAAACTGGGTTTCCATCTTTACAGCAGTTGCCATGTGCTGCTTCGCATTTTCCACTATCATTGGATGGGGACTTTACGGAGCCAGATGTGCGGAGTTTCTTTTTAAGGAAAAAGCTATCAGGCCTTTTATGGTGCTGTACTCTCTGGTAGCGATCATCGGCGCAACTGTTGATCTCGGACTTCTCTGGAGTATTGCTGAGACCTTCAACGGTCTTATGGCGATCCCCAACCTGATCGCAGTATTCCTGCTTTCCGGTGTGGTTGTAAAGCTTGTGAAGGAGTACTTTGCCGGAGAAGGAAAGAACGCCTGAAGGAGTTTTTGAAAAAAAAACTTGACTATCAAAACAAACAGAGTTAGAATTTGTTTAGCTCATTAAAGAGTTAACACATAACAAAAGTAAATTCCATGAAGGGAATCAGTAGAGACAGAGGAACCGTCTTCAGAGAGCTGTGACTGGTGTGATGCAGCGTCGGAACTGCCTTGAATATCATCCCTGAGAAGGAAAGCCGAAAGTTTTCGATAAGTAAGTAGGTTTTCACGGGCGCTTCCCGTTACAGAAGTCGCGTATGCCGGTACGTTGCAGAATCGTGCTTGTTTCAATGGAGAAACAGGGTGGTTGCGGAATTTTATATCCGTCCCTGAGAGGGGACGGATTTTTTTTATCCAAAAACATTTTAAACCACGGGGTAAGGATCTGAAACCGGAAAAATATACAAAAGGGGAAAGAGTATGAAAGTGTACAAAAAACTCATGAACGCACTTGCAGCAGTAGAAAAAATCGTACTGGTTATTTCCACACTGCTGATCCTTGTGCTGACTGTGGGAAATGTATTTTCCCGTAAGGTTATCCATCGCTCATGGTCTTTTACAGAAGAGCTTGTTGTAGCGGTGTTTGTTCTCATTACACTTCTGGCAGCAGCACTTGCCTGTCGTGAAAAGGGAGGACTGGTAAGCCTGACACTGTTTACGGACCGTCTTCCGAAAAAGCTGGAAAAACCATCTGTGATCCTGATTACGGTTCTCAGCATTATTTTTTCCGCAATCCTGTTTAAATATGGAATGGACAAAGTTCTCACACAGCTTGCAAACGGTAAGAGAACTTTCGTACTGAACTGGCCGGAGTGGATCTTCTGGTCCTTCGTGCCGATCGGAGCAGGCTGTATGATCCTTCATTTTATTGAGTACTGCCTGGACTTCTGCATGAAAAAAGATGATGAAAAGGAGGACAAATAAATGATCAGTGCAATCTTATTTATCTCCTTCTTTGTTTTCCTGATTCTGGGACTTCCCATTGCGATCTGCTTAGGTTTGTCATCTGTATGTGCCATCCTTTATTCCGGCACATCTCTGACGATCGTAGCTACAAACATGTATTCAGGAATCAGTAAATTCCTGCTTCTTGCCATCCCGTTCTTCGTTCTGTCCGGAAATATTATGGCAAAAGCTGGTATTTCCAAACGACTGATCAACTTTGTAGATACCTGTGTAGGACATAAAAAGGGCGGTATCGCCATTGTATGTGTTATCGTAGCCTGCTTCTTCGGAGCGATTTCCGGTTCCGGTCCTGCAACTGTTGCGGCACTTGGAGCAGTTCTGATCCCGGCTATGGTTGAGCAGGGCGGTTTCTCCGCACCGTTTTCCACAGCACTGATGGCAACCTCCAGCTCCATCGCCATTGTCATACCACCGAGTATCGCATTCGTTGTATACGCCTCCATCACAGGTGTATCTATTGCAGATATGTTTATGGCTGGTATCGTTCCGGGACTTCTGATGGGTGTTGCTCTTGTGATCATCGTTATGATCGAGGCAAAGAAACATAACATTCAGCCATCCCGTGAAAAAGCTTCCGCAAAAGAGCGTTGGGATACATTTAAAGATGCATTCTGGGGATTCCTGATGCCGGTTATCATCCTCGGAGGAATTTACGGCGGTATCTTTACACCAACTGAGGCTGCAGCGGTATCCGTTGTTTACGGTCTGTTTGTTGGTATGGTGATCTACCGTGAGGTTAAGCTCAAAGACCTGTTTGACATTCTTGTTGACTCTGCAAAGACAACCGGCGGAATCATGCTGATCGTGGCAAGTGCTTCCCTGTTTTCTTTTGTATGTACCAAGTTTGGTATTGCAAATGCGGCATCTGAGCTTCTTGCCGGCATTGCACATAATCAGTTTACCTTCCTTCTGATCGTAAACATCATTTTCCTGATCGCAGGATGTTTCATTGATGCAAACTCTGCGATGTACATTTTTGTACCGATCATGCTTCCGGTATGTAAGGCTCTGGGCTATGATGTGGTAGCATTCGGTGTTATGGCAACAGTTAACCTTGCGATCGGACAGGTAACACCTCCTGTAGGTGTAAACCTTTTTGTTGCTATCAGTATCAAGATCAAAAAAGGTCTGGAGGTTACTCTTCAGCAGATCTCCAGAGCAGTTATGCCGATGATCGCTGCATCCGTTGCAGTTCTTCTGATCATCACTTATATTCCGGCTGTTTCCACAGCTCTTCCGAAGGCGCTTGCAAAAGAGGGCTCCTATACAGGAGACCAGTCCTCTGACACAGGAAGCCAGAGCTCCAAGGATGCAGGAGACGGAAGCGATTCCTTTAATACCATCGCTGATTACAGTGATCTTGACTGGCCGGAGATGACATGGAACTTCGCATGCTCTACAACAGAGACAAGTACCTGGGCTGACGGAGGACGTAAGTTCGGTGAGCTTATGGAAAAAGCGACCGGCGGAAAAGTCAAGGTTAATATTTATGCAGCAGACCAGCTGACAAACGGAAATCAGTCCGAGGGAATCCAGGCACTGATGAACGGAGACCCGGTACAGATCTCCATGCATTCCAATCTGATCTACTCTGCATTTGACCCGAGATTTAATGTAGTATCTCTGCCGTTTATCTATGCTTCCTACGATGACGCAGATGCAAAATTTGATGGTGAGGCCGGAGAGAAACTGAAAGAAATTCTTGGCGAGTACGGACTTCACTGTATGGGAATCGCAGAGAACGGTTTCCGTGAGCTGACAAACAGCAAACATGAAGTAAAAACAGTAGACGATATGAAGAACCTGAAAGTTCGTGTGGCCGGTTCCAACCTTCTTATGGAGTGCTATAAGAGATGGGGCGCAGATGCCACAAATATGAACTGGTCCGAAACCTACACAGCACTTCAGCAGAATACCGTAGAGGGCGAGGAGAATCCGCTGCCAGCCATCGATGCAGCCAGTGTACAGGAGGTACAGCCATATTGCTCCATGTGGGATGCAATCTATGACTGCCTGTTCTTCTGCATCAATCAGGATATTTATGATGCGCTGACACCGGAGCAGCAGGCTGTTGTTGACGAGTGTGGCCAGAAAGCTGTTGAGTATGAGCGTTACATCAACCGTTCCAGTGATGATGAGATCAAAGCACGCTGGGCAGACAAAAACGGTGTGACCTTCACAGAGAAAAAGGACATGGATATCGATTCCTTTAAGAAAGCGGTAGACGGTGTAGATGACTGGTTTGTTCAGGAACTGAAAAAACAGGGCTATGATGACGGCCAGGATCTTGTAGACCTGTTTACAAAGTAATCTTCATATATGATCATAAAAGAATAAAATAGCCGGAAAGAGGCAGTTCTGAGAGAATTTTTCAGGACCGCCTCTTTTCTTTGCGGAAAAAAGATTATATACTGATAGCAGTCCGGCGTTTGTCGGACGGGAGATTATTAAATATGCCCGGAACATGAGTAAAGCATATATTCACATTTTATTTTACTGTATGCTCCGGAGAGCTGATAAAGTAAAGGAAGAAATATGATAAAGATCGATCTGATAACCGGATTTCTCGGATCCGGGAAGACAACATTTATAAAAAAATATGCCTCTTATCTTCTGAAAAAAGGCATGAACATCGGTATTTTGGAAAATGATTTCGGGGCAGTGAATGTGGATATGATGCTGCTTCAGGATCTGATGGGAGACAACTGTGAGCTGGAGATGGTTTCCGGTGGCTGTGACGCGGACTGTCACAGACGCCGCTTTAAGACAAAACTGATCGCCATGGGAATGTGCGGTTATGACCGTGTCATTGTAGAACCATCCGGAATCTTTGACGTGGATGAGTTTTTTGATGCCCTTCATGAAGAACCGCTGGATAAATGGTATGAGATCGGAAATGTGATCGCCATTGTAGATGCAAAGCTGGCAGAGGATTTTTCAGCGGAAGCGGATTATCTTCTGGCTTCTGAGGTGGCAGATGCAGGCTGTGTACTTCTGAGCAGAAGTCAGGAGGCCACGGAGAAAGAAATTCAAAGTACAAAAGAACATCTCAATCGTGCTCTTGGTCAGATCCAGTGTAAGCGCCGCCTGAAGAGTGAAATTCTGGATGGAAACTGGGATGATCTTACAGATACAGATCTGGAGAAGATTCTGGACTGCGGATACGTAGCGGAAGATTATGTAAAGGAATCCTATGCAGAAGGCGGTGGATTTGATTCCCTGTTTTTTATGAATGTGCATAAGAGTGAAGCAGAGCTTCAGAAAACTGCGGAAAAAATCCTGAATGATCCATCCTGCGGAGCTGTTTTTCGTGTAAAAGGTTTTCTGAAAAAAGAGGATGGACAGTGGCTGGAGCTCAATGCCACCCGTCATGAGATCAGCATCCGGCCAACGAAACTTGGTCAGGAGATTATGATCGTCATCGGTGAAAAACTGAACAAAGAGGTAATTGATGGATACTGGAAATAATATTACGGGAAAAACAGCGCCGGAGAGATATGTTTCCGGGAAGTCTTTTGAGGAGCTGCCTGATGCGTTCCGGAAGCTGGTGGAGCTGCTTGGTGAGGATCAGTTTGAGCTGGTTGCGATAAATGAAAATTATGTATGTGACGGGGAGATACGTCTTGTGTATCTCATGAATGACGCAGTGGAAAGTTTTCTCGTTTTCGGAAATGCCCGCATGACTGGTGTATACAAGTCGGATTACGAGGGGGAGATTCTGGCAGACTTAAGTCGGCAGGGAAAGGAATATATTCTGGTTGTGCATCAGGAGGATACAGTAGTTACCCTGTTTTTTGAAACCCTTACCCTGGAAAAGCATCTCTACGATTACAGTCAGATCGGACATTTCTGGGTGGAAGGTTATGAATATTTACGCCAGCTGGAATACAGACTGGCTATTCTTCGGGATAAATATGATTATATTGGTGGAGACAGCTGCAATGCCCTGGAAGAAAAACTGGCTGCACTTGTGGAATTTCCGCCGTTGAATTACTGTTGTTATCCTGCAGTATCTGAGCAATATATCGTACCGAGGGAAAATCCGTGGATCCCTTCGGAAAAAGCATTTAAAGTAATGGAAGAAGTGACTGTGAAAGCCGGGGACAGATCGTTTGGAAGATGGCTTGGTATTTATCGGAGATTCCATTTAAGTGGGTGGCCAGACGACTGGCTGTGATGCTTCATAAGACCAGACATATCCGGATAACAGAGTGTCTTCTGGAAGAACTTGGAAAAGCATCCGGGGGATATGGAAACCGGTCTTTTGGAAAAAAAGCAGATGAGCAGCTGAAGGTCCTGACAGAGAAAGCCAGAGCAAAGCAGACAGAACTGAAGGCCAAAGGTATAGAATCTCAGATTTTAAGAGAAGAACCGTTTACTATTGCCAGAGATTCCATCGGATTTAAGGTATATCTTATAAAATGGCAGAAAGGCAGAAAAGACTGCACTGTTGAAATAGAAGAAATTTGACGAAATATGCAGGGATTCTCCCTGAATATCTGTGAAGTGTTTTTGCCCGTCGGGGATTGCTTTTTTAAAAACACTGGGGTATAATTTAGCAGAACGGATTAAGAATAAAAAATCCGGTTTTACTGTGAATTGGAACATCAGACTCTTCGAAATAAGAAGGGTGGGTCTGACTATCAGGAAAGGAGAATTTCAAATGAAAGTAACACATATTACAGATATCGATGAATTTTTTAAGGTAATTGACAGCTGCAAGGGCAGAGTAGAGCTTGTAACGGGAGAGGGAGACAGACTGAATCTGAAGTCCAAACTTTCCCAGTATGTATCTCTTGCAAACATCTTTTCCGGCGGCGAGATTCCGGAGCTTGAGATCGTTGCAGCAGAGAAAGAAGACATTGATAAACTTATGAGTTTCATGATCAATGGCTGATAGATGAATGCGGATTGAGAATGTTCGCTTGACTTCCGGGGGTGTGAGTTTTTCACATCCCTGTATTAATCTGAGTGTAAAACAGAATATGAATGTCTGTTTCACAAAATGGATATAATGACAGCAGAGGCAGGAAAAGATAATTTTCCCTGCCGTCATGATCATAACAGGATACAACCAGGGGGTATGAACGCTTCCTGGTCAAACTACGTTAAAAGGAGTGTATATAAAAATGGTAAAAATTGATATTATCTCCGGTTTCCTTGGTGCCGGAAAAACAACTCTGATCAAAAAACTTCTGAAAGACGGATTTAACGGTGAGCAGGTTGTACTGATCGAGAACGAGTTTGGTGAGATCGGTATTGACGGCGGTTTCCTGAAAGAGGCGGGAATCCAGATCCGTGAGATGAACTCCGGATGTATCTGCTGCTCTCTTGTCGGTGATTTCGGAACTTCCCTGAAAGAAGTTGTTACCAAATACAATCCGGACAGAATCCTTATCGAGCCATCAGGAGTTGGTAAACTTTCTGACGTTATCAAGGCTGTACAGGGTGTTCAGGATGAAGTTGATATTAAACTGAACAGCTATACTACTGTTGTTGATGCCAAGAAATGCAAAATGTACATGAAGAACTTCGGTGAGTTTTTTGACAACCAGATCCAGTACGCAGGTGCTATTATCATGAGCCGTACTGATATTGCAGCAGAGAAGAAAGTTCAGGAGTCCCTGGAGCTTCTGCGCAGCCTGAACAAAGATGCTGCTATCATCACAACTCCGATCGAGAACCTTGACGGAAAGAAACTGGTAGAGGTAATGGAGCATCCGGTATCTCTGGAGCAGGAGATGCTTGAGGAGGAGCACGAGCATCATCACCATCATCATGACGAGGAGTGCTGCTGTGGCCATGACCATGACGATCATGAGCATCATCATCATGACCATGATGAAGAGTGCTGCGGCCACGACCATGATCATGATCATGAGGAGCACGAGCATCATCACCATCATGACCATGACGAAGAGTGCTGCGGACACGACCACGATCATGAGGAGCACCATCACCACGATCATGACGGAGAGTGTGGCTGTGGACACGACCATGAGCATCACCATCACCACGGCGGAGAGTGCGGTTGCGGCCATGACCATCACCATCATCATGCAGATGAAGTCTTCACAAGCTGGGGCCGTGAGACAATTAAGAAATATACACGTGAGGGACTTGAGAAGATCCTTGAGGCACTTTCCGAGTCTGATAAATACGGTATCATTCTCCGTGCAAAAGGAATGCTTCCTGCAGAGGACGGAACATGGATCTATTTTGATATGGTTCCGGAAGAAACAGAGATCCGTGAGGGAGCACCGGAGTATACAGGCCGTCTGTGCGTGATCGGCTCCAAACTGGATGAGCATGCACTGGAAGAGCTTTTCGGAATCGCATAAAAAAGCGGTGATTACAATATTTTTTTCAGAATTATAGATTACAGAAAGGAAACAGGTACTGTACATTAAATGAGACAGTACCTGACAGGATAAATTTATGGAAGAGACCAGAGTCCCCATTTATCTGATCACAGGTTTTCTGGAAAGCGGCAAGACTTCTTTCCTGAACTTTACCCTGCAGCAGGATTATTTCCAGATCGATGGAAAAACACTTCTTATTCTCTGCGAAGAGGGAGAAGAGGAGTACGATGCAGAGGCGCTGAAACAGCACAACACCGACGTGGAGATCATTGAGAGTGAAGAAGATCTTACACCGGAGAGACTTGCAGCAATGGAGATCCTGTATCAGCCGGAGCGAGTGATTATTGAGTACAATGGCATGTGCTGGTAAGCAGGTTTGAGGAGATGGAGAAGCCGGAAGGCTGGGCTGTAGAGCAGCACATCACCTGTGTGGATGCAAGCACATTCCAGGTTTACATGGCAAATATGAAGTCTCTTTTTATGGATATGGTCCGAAATGCAGATATGGTTATCTTTAACCGCTGTGAGGAGGATGATCCGCTGCCATCTTACAGAAGAAGCATCAAGGTTGTGAATCAGCGTGCGGAGATCATATTTGAGGATGAAGAAGGCGAGCTGGGAGATCTTTTTGAGGACGAGATGCCGTTTGATATTGATGCACCGGTGATAGACATTCTTCCGGAGGATTATGGTATCTGGTTCGTAGATTCCATGGATCACCCGGATCGCTATGTCGGAAAAACAGTTCATTTAAGGCACGTGCCTGAAACCACGTGGAATGGGAAGCAAATTCTTTGTTCCGGGAAGAACAGCCATGACATGCTGTGCAGACGATACTACATTCCTCGGTTACATCTGCAAGAGTGCTTTTGCCCCGAAGATCACAGAAGGACAGTGGGTAGATGTTACCGCGAAGGTTGCTTTTGAGAAGAGAATGGAATATCAGGGAGAAGGCATCGTGCTTTATGCAGAGCATGTGGAAGTATGTGAGCCCCTTGCTGATGAGATGGTATATTTCAACTGATACAGACAGAGAATCTGTATGCTTTCGGGCAAAAATGAAAGCTGAAAGTTGAAACGAGTAAGTTACATCTAAGGAGAATTTATGTATTTAATTGCAGGTTTGGGAAATCCGGGAAAGCAGTATGAAGCTACCCGTCATAACATGGGATTTGATACCGTCGATTGTCTTGTTGAGACGCATAATGTGCCTCAGGGCGGCGTAAAATTTAATGCCATGTATGGAAAAGGTATCATCGGCGGTGAAAAAGCGATCCTGATGAAACCGCTTTCCTATATGAATTTAAGCGGTGGTCCGATCCAGGAAATGTCCAGCTATTTTAAGATCGATCCGGAGACAGAGCTGATCGTCATTTACGATGATATTGATCTGGAGCCGGGACAGCTTCGCATCCGTAAAAAAGGAAGCGCTGGTGGTCATAACGGTATCAAGGATATTATCCGCCGTCTTGGAACTGAAAAATTTATCCGTATCCGTGTCGGGGTCGGTGCGAAGCCGAAAGACTGGGATCTGGCAGATTTTGTGCTGGGTCATTTTTCGGACAGTGACCGCAAGCTTGTGGATGAAGGAATCCGTGATGCAGCAGAAGCCGTAGAACTGATCCTGTCCGAGGGCGTGGATGTGGCGATGAATAAGTATAACAGAAAAAAGCCTAAGAATTGAGGTTTGTATGGAAGCATTTTTGCAGCCTCTGCAGGGTCTTGCAGAGTTTGAAGAAATAAAAAAGCGCTGTAGCGTAAATCGCGGAATCCTCAATATTTCAGGATGTATGGAGTCCCAGAAAGTCCATCTGATGTATGGTCTTTCCGGGCTTTTTCCATGTCATCTGATCCTTGCAGATGATGAACGAAGTGCAAAAGAGATCTATGAGGATTACCGTTTCTATGACAAAAATGTATATTTTTATCCGGCAAAGGATCTGCTGTTTTTTCAGGCAGATATTCACGGGAATTTGCTGATCCGCCAGCGTATGCGTGTGATCCGCGCACTTCTGGAGCAGGAGGAAGTCACAGTTGTCACCAGTATAGATGGATGTATGGATTTTCTTATGCCTCTGGAAAAAATCCGCAGCAGTCTTCTTCATTTTAAGAGTGACAGTGTGATCGATCTGGAAAAACTGAAAGCTGATCTGGTGGAGCTGGGATATGAGCGTGTTGGCCAGGTGGAGCTTCCGGGACAGTTTTCGGTCCGCGGAGGGATCATTGATATCTATCCGCTGACAGAAGAAAATCCGTGGCGTATTGAGCTGTGGGATGATGAGATTGATTCCATTCGAAGCTTTGATGCTGAGAGCCAGAGATCCCTGGAAAATGCAGATGAGATCACCATTTATCCGGCTGTGGAGAAAAACGACGGTAAGGATATGGTATCTTTTCTGGATTATTTTCCGGAGGAAAAAACTTTGCTGTTTCTGGATGAGCCAAACCATCTGGCTGAGAATGGCGAGGGTGTGGAGGAGGAGTATCGCCAGAGCCGTATGCACAGGGAAGAAAAAGGTGAAGCCAATCTTCCGGAGCAGTGGCTCTGCGGTTTTCAGGAAGTTCAGAAAAAACTGAATAAACGGAACTGCGTTGCAGTGTCTTCCCTTTCACCAAGACGTTCCGGCTGGAAATTTACCGATGAATTTGATCTTACTGTGAAATCTGTAGATTCCTATAACAGCAGCTTTGAACTTCTGGTAAAAGATCTTCTTCAGTATAAAAGCCAGGGCTACCGGATTGCGCTGCTTTCCGGTTCCAGGACAAGGGCAGAGCGTCTGGCAAAGGATCTCTCAGAGGAAGGGCTGAATGCTTTTTACAGCCAGGATTACAGCCGTATCATCAATCCCGGTGAGATCATGGTTGTTTATGGTCATGCAAGACGTGGATTCCAGTATCCGCTGATCAAATTCGCGGTGATGACAGAGACAGATATTTTTGGCAAAGAGCAGAAGAAGCGCAAAAAAAAGAAAAAGTACAGCGGAAACCGTATTCAGGATTTTGCGGAGCTTTCTATTGGAGATCTTGTTGTCCATGAGAAACATGGGCTTGGAATTTACCGTGGTATCGAAAAAGTAGAGGTTGACCGTGTTGTTAAGGACTATATCAAGATTGAATATCGCGGTGGCAGCAATCTTTATATTCTGGCAACTCAGCTGGATGCCCTGCAGAAATACTCCGGTTCTTCCGATAATGCGAAGACACCGAAGCTGAACAAGCTGGGCGGGCAGGAGTGGAACAAGACCAAGAGCCGTGTCAAAGGAGCTGTCAAAAATATTGCAAAAGAGCTGGTGGAGCTTTACGCTGTCCGCCAGGAAAAAGAGGGTTATGTCTGTGGCCCTGATACTGTATGGCAGAGAGAGTTTGAGGAAATGTTCCCTTACGAGGAGACAGAGGATCAGCTGGCAGCGATCGAGGACACCAAGCGGGATATGGAAAGCACAAAGATCATGGACCGCCTTGTGTGCGGTGATGTTGGCTACGGCAAAACAGAGGTTGCCCTGCGAGCAGCTTTTAAGGCTGTGCAGGAGAGCCGTCAGGTTGTTTATCTTGTACCTACTACGATTCTTGCCCAGCAGCATTACAATACCTTTGTACAGCGTATGAAGGAGTTTCCTGTGAAGGTAGATCTTCTCTGCCGTTTCCGTACGTCTGCCCAGCAGAAAAAAACTATCGAGGGTATCAGAAAAGGCCAGGTGGATATTGTGATCGGTACACACAGAGTTCTTTCCAAGGATGTGGAATTCAAGAATCTGGGACTTCTGATCATTGATGAGGAGCAGCGTTTCGGTGTGACTCATAAAGAGAAGATCAAGCAGATGAAAAAAGATGTGGATGTGCTGACTCTGACTGCCACTCCGATCCCGCGTACGCTTCATATGAGTCTGATCGGTATCCGTGACATGAGTGTTCTGGAAGAACCACCTATGGATCGTGTGCCCATCCAGACTTATGTTATGGAGTATGATGAGGAGACTGTCCGGGAGGCTATCCGCAGGGAGCTTCGCCGTGGCGGCCAGGTCTACTATGTATACAACCGTGTTAATGATATTGCCGAGGTAGCGCTTCGCATATCCAAACTTGTGCCGGAAGCCAGGGTGGATTTTGCCCACGGGCAGATGAGCCAGCGGGAGCTGGAGCAGGTAATGTATGATTTTATCAATGGTGATGTGGATGTGCTGGTTTCAACAACGATCATTGAGACGGGACTGGATATCTCCAATGTAAATACCATGATCATCCATGATTCTGACAGATACGGCCTTTCCCAGCTTTATCAGCTGCGCGGACGTGTGGGACGTTCCAACAGAACTGCGTATGCGTTTCTGATGTATACGAAAAACAAGATGCTCCAGGAAACAGCGGAGAAACGTCTCAGTGCCATGAGAGAATATTCTGACCTTGGAAGCGGCTTTAAGATCGCAATGAAGGATCTGGAGCTCCGCGGTGCGGGAAATCTTCTCGGGGCGCAGCAGCACGGACATATGAATGCAGTGGGCTATGATCTTTACTGCAAGATGCTCAGTGAGGCTGTTAAGGAGGCCAAGGGAATCCAGACCATGGATGATTTTGAGACGACCATTGATCTGAATATTGATGCTTTTATCCCGGATTCCTACATCAGTAATGAGTTCCAGAAGCTGGATATCTACAAGCGTATTGCAGGTATCGAAAGTCAGCAGGAATACGATGATATGCTGGAAGAGCTGATCGATCGCTTTGGTGAGCCTGGAAAAGCAGTTCTGAACCTTCTTGCCATTGCAAGACTGAAAGCACTTGCACACCAGGGTTATGTGACAGAGATCAAGCAGCTTGGAAAAGATGTGCGGATCACGCTTTATGAAAAAGCAAAGCTTGATCCTGTGGGAATCCCGGCAATCATGGCTCAGTACAGAAGAGGGCTGCAGTTTAAGGCAGACCAGGAGCCAAAGTTTATCCTGACTCCACAGGGACGACTGATCGAAGAATTGATGAAATTTGCAGGAGAGCTTGCGAAACTGGCAGAGCCACTGGAATAAAGAGTCATTAGAAATTCCTTGCTCTTGTGGGTAAAAACGTTTATAATCAGATATTATGGAATGAATGCCGGACAGTTGTTTTTATGGACGGGATAGATGGAGGAAGAAATGAAAAATTCAGCAAAAAAAAGCGGCAGTTACAGTTCTTGTCTGTGTTACAGCGGCAGGAATGATGACTGGCTGCGGAAATAAAAAACTTGATGGCACCAAAACAGCAGTGACTGTCAATAAACAGGAGATCCCTCTTGGAGTTGTAAGTCTTGCGGCACGTATGCAGCAGGCACAGGCTGAGGCTATGTATAAGATGTACCTTGGTGGTGGAGATGACATGTCTATCTGGAGTACCAAGATGGGTGATGATTCTGATGAGACTTACGGTGAGAATGCAGTGACAACAACTGTTGAGTCTATTGAGAAGATGTGCCTGGAGAAAGAGCGTGCTTCTGAGTATGATGTGGAGATCACAGATGATGAGCAGAAAGCCCTTGAGGAAGCTGCGAAGAACTTTATTGCAGCCAACAGTGAGGAGACTATTGCAGAGCTTGCTGTTGATGAGGATATGGTAAAGACTTTCCTGGAGCTTCAGACATACGATGTGAAGATGAAGGAGGCTATTGAGGCTACTGCAGACATCAAGCTGGATGAGAAAGAATATCAGCAGATGGCTTTCAGCTATGCAAGTGTAAGAGTCAGCGGAGATAATCTTACAGATGATGATATTAAGACAAATAAGGAGAATATCCAGAAGTTCTTTGACAAAGTAAAAGAGGATCCTACAGCAGATTTCAGCACACTTGGTGATGAGATCTCTACAGATATGACAGCTACTTCCGGTACCTGTCCGACTTACGAAGAGGGAGATGACAGTGCGGCAAATGGAGATGCTTATCCGGACGATGTACGTAATGCTCTCCGTAAACTGGAAGAGGGAGAACTCAATTCAGAGATCATCAAGACAGATTCCATCTGGTATGTAGTAAGACTGGATTCCAAGGATGATGAGAATGCAACTGACAGCAAGAAAGAATCTCTGACAAGCACCAAGAAGGATGATTTTTACAACGATACAACAGATGGCTGGGTAAAGAAAGCAGATATCAAAGAAGAGTCTAAGCTGATCAAGAAGATTAAGATCACAGATAATCACAGCTTTACGATCCAGACTCCAACTCCTACACCGGATCCTGATGCAACAGCAACACCGGAGGCTGAGGATACAGCAGATTCCACGGAAGCAGATGTAACAGAAACACCGGAGGCTACAGAGACACCGGCAGCGGACACAACTGAGGAAGCTGAAGCAACTGAAACACCAGCGGCTGAGGACGCAGAGAAAGACAGCACAGATGCAGCTGAGGATGAGTCTGCAGACGAGAATGCTGAGGCAGAGGCAACAGCAACACCGGAAGCTGAGAAATAAGTAATAGAATATAAAGTATATACGAAGATAATATGCAGAACGGTCAGTGTACGATTTATAGTACACTGACCGTTTTTGTAAATATGCTTTAAATGATTAAGTTCACGAACAAAATATCAATATTTGTCTGCTTAAATCAGGCTCAGATGCTCCAGCGCGTTGTAAATACCATCTTTGTCTACAGCACTTGTCTGGTAAGTACAGTCTTTCTCAATTCCGCCGTAGGAATTTCCCATGGCAACACTGACTCCGGCTGCTTTTAGCATGGGGAGATCGTTGGGACTGTCTCCGAATGCATAGCTGTTTTCTTTTGGAATAGAGAAACGTTCAAGAAGAAATTCCATTCCGGTAGCTTTGCTGTTTCCCTTCTGAGTTACTTCCCAGATGCCATCTCCATGGTCAAAATAAGTGTAATGGTCGTTGCAGAAGCTGCGGAATTTTTCTATATCGGAATCTGGAAGCATGTGCACCAGAAACTTGTCATAGGAGTAAGTGCAGGCATCTTCACGGCTGAATTTGGTGATATCAACCATAGGAATTTCTTTACGCATTTTTGCCCCGAATTCAGACTGGGCAGGGGATGCCCCGTCAAACAGGATCGCAGTGTTGGATTCAAACAGTGCCTCGATCCTGCATTTACGGAGAAGGTCTACGGTTTCCTTACACAGCAGATTTGGAACTGTGCGGAAGTAGAGCAGCTTATTATCCATGTAGATGTGTGTGCCGCAGCCGTATACATAGCCATCAAATGGAAGGTCTGCGATTTCCGGTGGCATCATGGCTTTGGTACGGCCGGTGTTGATGAAAAGGAGATGCCCGTTTTCGTGAGCTTTGGTGAGGGCAAGTTTTGTGCTTTCAGGAACCTTGAACGGGTGTGGGGTGAGCAGCGTGCCGTCTATGTCAAAGAATAAGATTTTTTTATTATTCATAATGGTCTCCTTGTTCTTCTTCGTTATCACTGACAGGAAGAAGTTCCTCCTGGGTACTATCTGTATTGTCAGATAGGTTTAGGGCACTTACACGGATGCCGTTAAGTTCTACCTCGCTTTCCATAGGGATGACCAGGCATTTGCGTCCGTCAATGATGCGGGTTTCTACCAGGTCTGCACGGTCTGGTGCTACGTGGATCACAACGTCAGGGGTTTTAATCTCGAATTTTCGGGTGTTGGTGATGTTGGAGGCTACCAGGGAAGATTTTTCTCCTGCAGCCAGTTCATACTGTTCATCAAAGTTCTGAAGCTTGTCGTCTTCCACGCCGCATTCTTCAAAGAGGCGTTTCACTTCGGATTTAGTGAGAACAACTGGTTCCGGTTCATCCTTCTGGGATTCGATGAGATCGTTAAGTTTCTCGTGGATCTCAAGGACTGTGTCATATGCGCAGTCATCACCAAGGGTTTCTTCTACCAGGGCGTTGAAGGAGTCACGCTGGTTTCCGGCAGAAAGCGGTGTGGTGCAGCCAAAAACTTCATCCATCATTGTGGAGCGGAGTTCTTCAGCATTTTTTGTGTAGTAGAGCATACCGTGAATATCTGTACTGCGGTCATTGAACTGTGGGAAAAGAAATCCCCAGTCAGGCATTTCTACCAGCCAGTCGCGGATACGGTCTTCGATATTGTTGGTCTCTGCGTTATAGTGAAGGCCTGCCTTGGAGAGCTTTACAGGGCAGATGCTGCAGAGGATGTGGTCGTAGATCTCATCGGATGCATCGAACATTTCGGCTCCGTCGGAGGATTTGCCCGGGATATCGTAGACTGCATGAATGAGAATGATGTAATAGTTTTCGCCGTAGTCGTAGTTCTCGATGATCTTATCGTAGAAGGCTTCTGTAAGGGCATCGTCTGTGAGCTGGCTTTTACGGAGTTTCATAAGGAAGTTCTGGGTTCCGCCTTCGGCTTCCTGTTCCAGGGGGAATTCCATGTTGATGAGATTCTTGCCGACTGTGCCTGTGAGGGTTTTGCGGAAGATGTCGAAGTATTTGAACATTTCTTCCTCTGATAAGGAGAGGAAAGCTTCCTTAAGTTCTGTTTTTT